>ERZ773359.62-NODE-62-length-121585-cov-25.237703_pt1 | contig 121585 bp, 100 predicted proteins | sample MGYA00374955_ERZ773359 | MGnify/ENA primary metagenome ERZ773359 (study PRJEB29098, sample SAMN04486028) | biogas fermenter metagenome | study: EMG produced TPA metagenomics assembly of the Biogas fermentation microbial communities from Germany - Plant 4 DNA1... | reverse complement strand
CTCTCCTATTTTTTCAGAAAACCATTTTTACACCATTATACGGACTCAACTGTGGTCTTCGCTGTTAAAGGGAAAATGTATCAATCCATGAGACCATCATCATGAGTTGGCGCTGTCTCCCGACACATGGACAATGCTGCCGTCCACTATATTAAAGACCCTCTCCATGAACCCGATGATATTTTCGTCATGGGTGGCAAAAAGAAAAGTGGTTCCGTACTCCTTGTTCAGGCGTTTCATCAACTCCACAATCTCCCGGCCGGTTTTCGTATCCAAGTTGGCGGTGGGCTCATCGGCAATGACCACCGGTGGATTTTTCACCAGCGCCCGGGCAATGGCCACCCGCTGCATCTGCCCGCCTGACAGTTCGCCGGGGCGGTGCTTAATATGACTTTCCAAACCTACCGCTTCCACTATCCGCTCTACTTTTTTCTTCCGGACGGCCGGTTTTTCTCCCATGATCAAGAGGGGGATCTCCACATTTTCATAGACAGTGAGTTCGGGGATGAGATTGAAGGTCTGAAAGATAAACCCCAGGTACTGCGCGCGGTACCTGGCCCTTTCTTTGTGACTCCCGGCGCCCACGTTTTTCCCGTCGAATAAGTACTCGCCCCCGGTGGGCACATCCAAAAGCCCGACTATATTCAAGAGAGTAGTCTTCCCGCTGCCGGACGGGCCCTGAAACGCCACGAATTCCCCCTGGTTAATCTTGAGGCTTACCCCCTTTAGCGCCCAGAGTTCAGCCCTACCCACCTGGTATTTCTTTTTAACCTCTCGCAATTCGATCATTTTTTGCCTCTCCTTTTTCAAAACTGGTAAGTCAAGACCAGAGCCACAGAAGATCGTTCCGGAGATAAATTGGTAAACTCACCGTACTTGCCCCCTGTAATATAGCGGCCGTATAAAGTCAGTTCACAATTCTGGCTGAGTATATAACTGATACTGCCGGTAAGTTCCCCGGCGGCATATTCGGAAAATTTCTCCCCTCCGGGTTGAAAAGATAAGATTCCCGATACTCCCACTCCCAAAGCAGGATGAATAAAAGACCCTTTATTTGCCTGAAATATTACTTTAATACCAAACATATAAAAAAATACCATAACTGTCAAGTATATTTATGAACAGATTTCTTCTGTTTAACTTTGTCTTTTCTTTTGGTTTCTCCTATTTTTACCAATTTTGCAATTAGAATTATCTTTTCGCAAAACCGCATAACTCTTGTGGCCGGCCATCATCTCCATATTTTACGGGCAAAAAAAAGAGTGGAAAGCAGTCTGCTCTCCACTCCGCCCTTTTTATAGAATTCCCACCGGTACTCAGGTTGCTCCGGAGCATGCCGACCGGGCCTTGCGGAACTCCGGATCAGGGAAAACACTAATCTGTCCTGGTAATGCGGAAGCCATCGGTAGCGGTAGGGTCATTGGGGCCAATCCAGTCTTCATAGCTAACGAGCAAAGAATATACCCCTGTCTGAGACCAAACATCGCCGCCGCGTATTACCCGCCTGGTCGCATCGCCCCAATGCCGGTCAAAGCACATTTCATTAACGTTACCGCTCATGTCAAAAAGGCCAAAGGGATTGCTCTTCTTCGCCGCTACCGGGTGAGTTTGACCCCCGCTATTCTCCTCATACCAAACATAATCCCCAATTTGCGTAGTTGTTGCTTCCGGGTAGCAGGGACCGGAGAGATCGCCGCTGGCGTGGTTGTAAGGAAGCCAGTCGATCCCATCAATATACCGTGCGGCCAGTTCCCATTCTGCACTGGCCGGCAGGCGGAAGCCTTTTGCGGTGGACAAGGCCGTTGCATTATCGCAAACATCGCCATTGGCATCGCGGGAATCGCGGATTGGCTTTCCTTCACTGTCTATATAGACACAAGCCCAATTGGTTCCGTTTTCTGTGTTATAATACTCGGTTAACGCATTACACCAGACTATGGCATCGCGCCAGCTTATCATGGTGACCGGCTGCCTTGGGTCCGGGTCTGGGTCATAATAGTTGCCTGGCTGTCCGTTCCTTTGAAAATAATACCTGCCATCCCCCCGTGCTTCCGCAGTTGCCCAATTATAGACTGTAGACCATAAGGCGTAGGTGACCTCGGTCTCGCCGATCCAATAAGCATAATCGATGGTGGTTTCTATGTCATGCATGGTAAAGGGAAAGGTCAGCCCGGCCGGGGCCCGGCGCATCTCAAAGCTCACCCCGCCCACCTCATAGGTAATGCTCTCTATTGGTTGCACAGAAATCGTCGAATAAACATAAGTCGCGATATTACTGTCCAACATCCCCTCTTTTACGGCAAAAGCCTTTAAGGTCAAGCCCCCCTCCGGGACCCGGGGTCTATTGTCCTCATTATATTCATTAGCGTCTTTCGTCGGATTTGTACCATCAACCGTATAATAAATCGTCGCCCCCGGGGTTGCAGTGGTCAGGGTTATTTCCGTATCAACCGCCACTTTGCCTCCCAGCGGCGAGGCGGTCGGCGCTGCTACCTGGTTTGGCTTTAGTTTATTAAAAGAAGCAACAAGCTGTTTGTGGCCGTCCATTATTATGATCCACCTGTCGAACCTGGCCGTCACATCATCCTTGTCCCGTCCGCCCCAGCCGCTAAATTCATACCCTTCTTCGGCGGCGGGCTTAAGGGTCACCTCGGTATTCTTTTCGTATGTGCCTCCTTCGGGATCAAACCAAACCGCTCCCGCCTCTTTTGGCTCAACTGTCACTTGCAGATTATAGTACACCAGCGTAGAGCCGCCGTTTCCCCCGCTTCCTCCGTTCCCCCCGTTTCCTAAACCACCTCCACTGCAACCGGAGAAGAGAATGGTGCAAATGGAAAAAGCGATCAAGCAAATAAATACCAGACGTTTCATTTTTTTCTCCCCTTACTAGCTTTGTTATGGATTTTAGTGCTCTCTTCAGATTTTACCCTCTTCACTTCAACAAAAACTAAACAAAGGGCTATACAGCCAATAAGGGGAAGAAAGGGTTCCCGCCCGGTTATGACCGGTCATACCACCGGGCTTGGGCGGAGAACATCTCGGCATATTTGCCGCCGGCCCGGATCAACTCCTCATGCGTCCCGATGCCGGTGATCTTTCCCTTGTCCAGCACCACAATGCGGTCGGCGATCCTGGCTGAGCCGAGGCGGTGCGTGACAATAACTGCCGTTTTGTTCCTGGTCATCTCCACAAACTGCCGGTATATTCTTGTCTCCTCCAGCGGGTCAATGGCGGCAGTCGGTTCGTCGAGGACGATCAGGTTGTGGGCCCGGTAAAACCCGCGGGCAATCGCCACTCTCTGCCACTGGCCCCCGGAGAGCTCGACCCCGCCAAACTCGCGGGATAGCATGGTCTCGTATCCCCGGGGAAAACACTTTTCATCCATAGCCAGGCCTGATTTGGCCGCAGCGCTCTCACGCCTCCCCGCAAAGGTGTTGCTCTGACCGGCCGGCGTTTGCAGGTCGCTGATTTGAATATTCTCCCCCAGGGTCATACGGTATTTTTGGTATCTCTGGAAGACCGCGGAGATCCCCCGGTAAACAGAAGCGGCGGATACCTCCCTGGTATCGACGCCTCCCACACGCACCCTCCCGGAGGAGGGCAAATAAAGGCCGATCATCAAACGGACCAGCGTGGTCTTGCCGGCGCCGTTTTCCCCGACAATGGCTATGGTTTCACCCGGCCGGACCTCCAAAGAGATACCGGAGAGGCAGTCGGCTTCAGCACCCGGGTAGCGGAAGAAGACGTTCTCCAGGACAATGCCTTTACCGGCATCAACAGCCATTTCCCTGCCCTTTCTTTCCGGCAGGTCCAGGAAGTTGAGGAAATTCCGGACGGAGCCCAGGTTTCTCATCATCCGCCCGATGTGCATGCAGATTATCTCTTCCATAAGCTCAAAGAGGAGCCCCACCGAGGCAAAGACCGCGGCGAAAGCGCCGATGGTAATCTCTCCTGCCAGCAGCGACGTGAAAAGCAGGTACAAGACGCCAAAATAACCGGCGAGGGTGAGCATTTTCATGCCCAGCTCGAGCAGGCCGGTTTTTAACTCGGCCTTCCAGGTCTTCTTTGTCAACAGTGCCAAAGCGGAGCGGTAAAGATCCCTAAAGAAGGTGAAGGCGCCCAGGAGGCGGGTCTCCTTGAAATATTCGCGATCGCCAAGGCAACGCTCATAATACTCATATTCCCGCCGGATGGGGGCAGCCTCGTCTTCATGACGGGCAAAGACGGTGCTGCGTACCAGTTGGGTGGCGGCCACGGGGAGAAAGACAAAAACCAGGGCGAGGGCAAGCAGGGGTTTTAAGGTAAAGAGATACCACCCCATGAAGGAGAAATAGGGCAGGTAGAAAGTGAAGATGGCAGTGACGGTAAATAAAAGGCCAAGACTGCTATGAACCCCCCAGTTTGCCTTGTTTATATCATCAAGGACCACCGGGGATTCGAAGAGCACCGGATCGATTTTAACCGCCTTTTGGTTAATGAGCATCTGTAAATAGCCGGTCATTTTTTCTGAAAAACCTTGTATGTGAAGTTGCCCACCCCGTTGAGCACTTGCGCGCCAAGGGTAACCGTGCCAAGGACGGCGGCCATCCCCAACACGGCGGAGACTTTCGTTTCTCCTGCCACCGCCCGGGTAAGGGTGTCAAAAAACACCTGCGTGACCAGGGTGTTAACACCAAAGGCCACACCGTGGAAGATCCCGAGCAGGCTGTCCAAGAGGAATAATCCCGGGCAGGCGGTGAAGACAAAAGGATAAAGCCGGAGGATGATGCGGCCCAGGGACAGCTCTCTTTTCTTTTTCCCCTTCGCCTCATTCATTGATACCAACTCCTCTGGCTCTCATACATCGCCGCATAGATGCCGTTGGCCGCCAGCAGTTGGGCGTGGCTCCCCTTTTCAACGACCTGGCCGTTATGGATGACGAAGATCTCATCCGCCAGTTTTGTCGAACCCAGCCGGTGGCTGATGAAGATGGTGGTCCGGCCCCGGCTGATCGCTTCAAACTCCTCATACAACCGGCTTTCACTCAAAGGATCAAGGGCGGCGGTCGGCTCGTCCAGGATCAGGAGGGAGGCCGGTTTCAACAGGGCCCGGGCCATGGCAAGGCGCTGCCACTCGCCGCCGGAGAGGTCTTGGCCGCCGGCTTTGATCTTGCCAAGGGGGGTATCAATACCCTGTGGCAGCCGGGCGGCGGAAGCCGACAATCCCATACGGGCCAGTACCTCTTGAATCCGCCGGGCGGTCTCCTCATCATCCGGCGCGTTGGTATAGCCCAGTTTAATATTGTCTTTCAGGGTTATGTAATACCTGGCATAGTCCTGGTGCACCACGGAAAAGAGGGCTTTTAACCGGCTTGGCTCATAACCGGCTATGCTTTTCCCGTTAATAAGGATTTCTCCTTCAAACTCGTTATAGAGTCCGGTGATCAACTTGATAATCGTTGTTTTGCCGGCCCCGTTCAGGCCGACAAAAGCGTAGTGCCTGCCGGCTTCTATCCGGAAGGAGAGGCCGTTCAGGACATAATTGGCGGTACCCGGGTATTTAAAGCGCACCTCCTTGAACTCAAGGGAAGCAAAGGCCGGGGGCGGGAAAGACGGCACGGCGGTGGCGCCGGCGGTCTCTTCCAACGCGGCAAATTGCGATAAATCTTTCAGGTATTCCAGGTGTTTGGCCAATTCATCGATATAATGCGTAAGAGACCAGGACATCATGTGCACCAAGGCAAAAGCGGCGTTGATCAGTGCGATGAACATGCCAGTGGTGATTGCTCCGGAGAGGACGGGGTTTATGAGCACCAGGACGACGATGACGGAGACAAGGGCCGTCAGCAGGCTCCCGGATTTCATTTTGATAAACCACTTTCTTTCCGCCCGTAAAGAAATTTTCCGGGCCGTTTCGTACTGGTCGAGCCAGAGCTTGTTTACTTCTTCCCCGTAGCCAAAGAGCGCCCTCTCCTCTACCGCTTCCCGTCCGGTGAGCACTTCCGAGAGGTACTGGTATTTCCGTTCGTATTTTATCACTTCCCTGCTGGTTTCGTAGGTGGCTCTTCCGCTCCGCACGGCCAGTACAAAGAGGGGGAGAGAAACGGCGAAGATCACAACTGCCGCCCACCACACCTGCATGAGTAAGAGAAGGAGAAGGCCGGCAACACGGATCATGATGGAGGCCATATGCAAGAGATCAATATAAGCTGTTTTCAACCGGCCTTCCGGGTTATTTGTCACCCGGGAAATCAAGTCCCAGGTTTCAGTCTCTTCTATGTATTTGTAGAGGAGCTGCGCTCTTCTTTCCGTAAGAGCGGTGCGGAATTTCTCCCGGAGGGCCAGTTCCATGCGGATCTGGGCAAATTTGGCCAGTTCGCCGGAGATCCATTGGTAGGCAATTAAGATCACCACGGCAAAAAGCGCCGGGTAGATCAGGTTAAGCGGCGCCCTGTTTTCCCCGATGAAAACTGCGGTGTCAAGAAAACGGGCGGTGACAACCACTTGGACGGTGGGGACGATCCCGGCAAGGATTATTTGCAAACCCGCCAGGATGGCGGCGCCGGGCGCGCAGGTAAGGGGGGTCTTTATAAGATCAAATATTCCGTATTTACGCTTTTCGATAATCATCTTGATTCTTCACCCAACAGGAAAATATTGAAAGATTTATTTATCCAATAAATACTGGTTTACCGGCGCGTGGCCGTGATGTTTATTGCTTTATCTATAATAACAAAATTTGTTTCTTTTATCAATTTTTATCAATTTTTTCTCTCTGAATTGCTGGCATATGATACAATATAAAGTGAAGCTATTTTGGGGTATATTCATGGTTCCTTTTGATGAATTCGAGAATGGGAGTATTCAGCTTTATCGAAACGCAAAGAGAGAGGGGATACCTGTTTAATGGTTATTGATGATGTTGTTCAAGAAAAGAACAAGATTAACCTGATGGAGATATCCCTGGGTTCCGCCGATGACCCGAAAGTCGAGGCTTTTTACTACAAGAATGGCTACCGGCCAATCGAGATTGTGGCAAAGGATAAGGCCGGCAACGAGCTTGAGAGGGTAAAAATTGATCAGAAAGCCGGTTATGAGAAAGAGCGGGAAAAACTGAGGCGAAGACATAATCCTCAGGAAGCAATCTTCATTTTTGAAAAAAGACTTTAATCTTTCCCGGTCTCATTTGCTGTCAATTGCGAAAAAAGTAGTGCCTGGCCGGCCGGAGGAGAATAAAGATATTCCCTGAGTAGGTTCTTTTTTTTTTGCCGTTTTCCTTTTCAGCTTTTCCGGCATATGATAGATTGTCATAAATAAAAAGCGAAGATCCGCTTTTTAACCCTACTGAGGTGCGGTATCATGTTCCAGATCCTCTGCGTTGTGCAAACCCCTCTCCCATCAGCGGAAATCTCAATTATTCGCCCGTTTAACTATCTACAGAAGAAAAAAAGAATCCGGTGGCAGTTGGTTTTGGAGAACGACTTCCAGCCCGGTCTCCTGAAAGGCGTAGATCTGGTGGTTTTCCACAGGAACTGCCGCCCCAATTGCCTGCGCATTCTTCATGCGGTAAAAAGCGCCGGCATACCGATCCTGTATGAACTGGACGATCATTACTTGGCAATGCCGGAAGACCTGCCCATCGGCAGGTATATGCGGATGCCGCAGGTTGTCAGGACCCTTGAGACGCTGTTGCGCTCGGCGGATCTGGTCAAAGTCGGATCACCGGAGATGATCCCCTTTGCCCGGGAAAGAAACCCACAGGTGGTATCCCACCCGTACGCCGTTGACACCAGTGTTTTTCATAATCTGCAAAAAACTCCCCACCGGCACCTGGTTGTTGGTTATGCCGGTTCGGTTAACCACGTCCGGGATCTGGCCCTCATCGCTGGGATAATCCCCAGGATCTCCCGGGAGTTTCCCGATCTGAAGTGGGAATTCATTGGTTGCCTGCCGGCGGGGGTTCAACCCGGTCCAAATCTGGAATTCTCCGAATTTTTCCCCAGTTATGATGAGTTTTTAGCCACTTTGTACCGCCGGAACTGGGATATCGGCCTGGCGCCGCTCCTTGACACCGTCTACAACCGGTGCAAAACCGATAATAAATTCCGCGAATACGGCGCCTGCGGTATTGCCGGCATTTATTCGGCGATTCCTCCCTATACCGCATCGGTTCAGCACGAAATCACCGGCCTGCTTACGGAGAATACGGAAGATGCCTGGTACCATGCGCTAAAAAGATTAATCCTGGAAGAGGTTTTGAGGAAAAGCATCGCCGGGAATGCCCGGAAGTGGATTTCAAAGAATAATTCGCTCCCGGTAATCGCCGGCCTCTGGGAAGAACTCTTCTCCATGCTGGTTCAGAAAAAGAGGGGTAAATTTCTATGAAGTTAATAGTCTACGGTAAACAACTGGCCTTTTACGGCGTGATCCTAAAACGCTTCTTTAATCTCTTCCGCCCGGTTACTTACCAGAACGTGCCCGTCAGCAAGCACCTCTACTACCAATGCCTTGGTTTCATCAATCACCGCTGGGGTCTGGCCTTGGCGAAGGAGAAAATGTTTTTCGAGGAAATGTACGAGTTGGAAGCCGGTCAACTTTTTTCGCTTCTTGACGAACCCTACGCCTGCAGTCCCAACCCGGAGGGAATTTTCCTTATGCGCAGCGGATTCGGGGACATCGCCTCCCTTTTCCTCCCCCCGGAAAGATACTACCTGCTCAGTCCCTTCCAGGCGGAAGTAGACGTGGTCAGACGCAACCGGCCGGATTTAACCGTCCACAACATCGAGGGGTTTTTCCGCCCAAATCCCGGGGCGGTCAGAGAACTCCAAAAGAAAATCACCGGCCTGTTAGAGAAAGAAAAGCAGGACCCGATCTTCGGCAGTCCCCATTTTTTACACTGGATCTTGGCCCGCCTCCCCGACCTGGTAACCAGGTTTGATGCAGTGCAAAGGATAATTGAAGAACTTAACGTCGGTGCAGTCTTGACCATCTCCTCGATCCATTGGTTTGGCAGCGCCCTGAATTTAATCGCCCGGGCCAACCGGATCCCCTCCCTCACGGTGCAGCACGGGATCATCGCCGATTCCCAGTTATTCTGTCACCTGCCGGTTTTGGCCACGAAAAAAGCGGTTTGGGGTAAAGGGACTAAAGAGTGGTATCTAAAATTCGGCACTCCGGAGAGCCGGGTCGTGGTGACCGGCTCCCCCAGGTTTGACATGATTTTTGATCGGGAATGGTCCGACCAGGAGAGCCTGAAAAAGAGGTTGCAGATTGACCCGGCGTATAAAATCGCGGTCTACGCCACCCAGCCTTTGGGTGGGGCCAGGATCAGGGAGGTCGCCGCCACCACGTTAAATGGTTTAAATAAAATAGAAGACCTCTTTGTCCTCATTATGCTGCACCCCTACGAAAGGAAAGAACTCTACCAGCAACTGGCTGCCGGTAACGAAAGATGCCGGGTCTTTGCCTTTGGCGAGGTCAGTTTGTACGACGCGCTGAACGCCGCGGACCTCTTTGTCACCTCTTTTTCCACGGCGGCTTTGGAAGCAATGATGTTTAATGTCCCGGTGGTGACGGTGGAACCATTTCCGCCCAATTTCTCCTATAGCAAAAGCGGGGCGGTTTTTGCCGCCCGTACCGCCGAAGAACTGGCTGCCCTTGCCCGGCGGATCTTGTATGAAGAAGATTTCCGCCAAGCAGTACTGGAAAAAGCCCGTCCTTTTTTGAAAAAACACTGTGTAACCGATGGTTTTTCTTCCAGGAGACTTATCCGGGAATTGGAAAACCTCAGTCGTTGCGGAGGTGTCTACTGATGCTTTTTGATCCCGTGACCCCCGAGGGGCTCTCTCTCCTTAGTGAATTCTGCCAGGTCTTTGCCCCGCTGAAATTCAGGGGGATGTCCCTGGCTCGCGTATTGTTCTACGATTATCTCCGCTTTCTCTGTAACCTCCCGCAACTGGTGGAAAGGCGCCGGGAATTTGGGGACCTGCCGTCAATTCCCTGGTCCCGGTTACAATCTTCCCTGGCCGGCCACTACCCGGAAACCTGCCGTTCCGATGGGCCGGTACTGATTGAAGGACCGATGGCTTCCTATCTCCCCGAAGAGTTCCAGGGTGTTATTATCACCGGGACAATCAGGGGCGGGGCTGTTCCACCCGGAAAGGACCTTAACCTTTTCCGGAGGGGAATGGGGGAATTACTGCACAGCCTGGCCGGCCATCCCATCTTTGGTCATCCCCGGTTTCGCCGGTGGTTTATCGCTTTGGCGGAAAAAGCGGTCGCCGGTTTACACGGCACGTGGATGAGTAAAGAACGGCTAAAACCTTCCTGCGTCGCCTATCAGGGCAATAATTACCTCTTACCGCTCCGGATTTTGAGCGAAGTCTGCCGCGCCTCCGGCATCCCGTCCGTAGCCTATCATCCCCTGACCCTGCGCGGCACTTCGGAAACGGCCTATCTCTATCATGTCCTGCCGCTGCTGAATTCGGCCTATTTCTGCTGGGGGCAGGAGTTTAAAGAATGGATGATCCGGTTTGGCGTTGACCCAAAGGCCGTGATCCCCACCGGTTGCCCGCGGTTTGATTCCTTGCCGCTCCAGGAGCCGCCGGCTGTTCCGGTCCGTACCATGTTGGGCCTGGCCGAGGAAGAGATCCTGGTTTTAGCGGACCAGCAGGTCGGGAAGAGGGAGGCCATTTTCCACATGGTCTGGGAAGCTGTGAAGAAAGATCCCAGGTGGGTTCTGGTGGTGAAACTCCACCCCCATCACGAAAAGCTGATCTCCTCCTATAAACGGTGGAGCGGTGATGATCCGCGGATCCGGTTTGTCCCCCCGGTCAACCTTTCCCTCTATGACTTATTGGCGGAAGCCCGCGCGGTTGTCACCTATTTCTCCACGGTCGGGGTGGAAGCGGCTTTTTACCGGGTTCCTGTAATCACCCCGGTCTTTCCGGGCAAACCCCCCTCTTATCTCTTTCATAAAAGCGGGGGGGCCATCCCGGTGCAAAACTCGGAAGAACTGGGGGAAATCCTGGATAGATTATGCACGGACTGGGATTTTCTCGTCCGGGTGCAAGCCGCCCAAGAACAATACCTGTCTTACGTGACAATTCCCGACGGCAACTCCACCCGGCGCTTTTTCACCTCCCTCCTCCAGGTGGTCCGGGGGGAATTGCCACTGTGACCACGCGGAAAAACTAAAGCCCGGAAAGGCGATTCCGGGCTTTAGTTTTTCTCTGCTTTTCTCAGGGCTTATCCCAAATCAGATGGGACCAGGATTCTTACGAAGGCTGTAAGCTGCGCGACCACAGTAATCGATTCAATCACCAGGAGACTGGGATCGATATTCTCAATGTACGAGATATTATCCAAGGTCAAGGTCCCGTTGACGATGACATTCGCCGGGAAATCGCCAGGTACGGTAATTTGTTCACTGAAAGCCACGGTTACTTCCTGGGTGTGAGAGAGGGAGTCGACCCCGGTATAGACCACGGTAATCACCAGTTCACCGGTGACTTGAATGACAACCGAATCAACGGCAATCACCTCAAACCGCACATTCCGGAGGGCGGCGGTGAGGGAGTTGATGGAGAGGCCCAGGACTTCCAGTTCAATCAGCCTGCGGATTAATAAGGATTCTGTAGCCTCCGCCAATTGGATGAGGGCGCCCGGGGGCAAGGCAAACAGGGCCCGGCACCGCCGGTTTATATCCAAGAGAACTTGACGGGTAATCTGGTTACGAAAACGGGCCAAAGACGTGTTGAACTTGGGAACGCAGGGGAGGCTGCAAAGAATCGGCGATCCTTCGGAGGCGACGGTCAGCCGGCTACAGGGGGTGATTGAATCCCGGCTTCTCTTCTCAACACTGCCGTTCATATCAGATTGACAAAATGTCATTTGCACTCACCTTACTTTTCAGTTTTTCATAAAGTCCACGCCAGGCGGCGGCAGCTCTTTCCGGACTATTGATCCTTCGTGCCTGTTCCCGGGCGGCAGCCAGTTTCTCCTCCCGCTTTTTATCCATGAGGGCCTCGCTGATCCTTTCCACCCACTCGGCCGGGTGGTTGCCGGCCAGCCAACCGTTTATGCCCGGACGAACCGTATGGCGGTAGGGCGGGAGGTCGGCATAGATCCCGGTGATGCCGGCGGCGGTGTAATCCCGGAATTTACTGTCGCTTTTTGCTTCATTAAATGGAGTAGGGTGTAAAGGCGCCAGGCCGACGGTCCAATTAAGGGCCGCGAGCTTTTTGAGAAAACCGGAATAATCATGGACGCATGGATGGATAACGGCTCTTTTCAGTTTTGACCAGCCCACAGGGTAGCAGCAGATAAACTCAAACTGCACCTGCTCCCGGAAGATCTCGTCAATGCGGAGCAAGGCCGGGAAGATCGCTTCAATATCCTTGCGGTGGTGGGGGGTGCCGAAATAGCCAACACGGAAAAGAGGGGTTTCCTCCCTTTTTTTTACCGGCAAAGCCAGGAGTTTTACGGGGTAAGGCTGGTAAACCGCTCTGAACCCCTGTTTCTTTAACCGTTTTGCCAATTCCGGCGACCCCGCCTTGACTAAATCCGCTTCCGCCAGTAGGGTTTCGATGATCTGGCGGCGGAAGTCTTCCCGGTAAAGCTGGCCCCAGCTTTCATCTGGGGGTGGCGCCAATAGATCATCGTCCAGTTCGTAAAGGACAGGGATCCCCCTTTTCCGGGCCAGACGGAGAAGGGCAATGGTCCGTGCCTGCCGGCAGCGGTAGAGGACCAGGAGAGTACAACCGGTTAAATCTCCTGCGTTGAGCTCCCCTTCCAACCGGAAATCCCAGGTAAACCCGTCCGCTTGTAAAACTGAGAACGGCAATTCATAGGCAATGGTGATGGCCGCCCCCCGGCCGGGGGAGACTACCAGGATTTTGTGGAGGGGAAATTTTACCGCCGCCTGGCGGGTCCTTAAAAAACACAGCATGATATTGATACCCCAGTGTTTCGCGGATTAATTATTTTATCACTTTATTATATAGTAATGCCTGCTGATTGCCACCGTTTCCCCGGGAATTGTTATCTAGGAATAAATTTTGGCAATCAGGTTGAAAGCCCCGCACTGGATTGCCGGTTTGCCATAAACTAGAACAAGCATGGGGGGTTTTTTAGTGAATAAAAAGGATTATCGCTCTTTGTTACAAGACCGGACCGTGCTTGTGACCGGCGGAACCGGGTCCATCGGTTCGCAGTTAGTCCAGGAGATTCTGAAATACCATCCGCGGGCGGTCAGGGTTTACAGCCGGGATGAAACGAAACAACTGGATCTCCGTTTAAAGCTGGGCGAACCTTCCAACCTCCGGAGTCTGGTCGGGGATGTGCGCGATGCACCTAGGTTGGGGATGGCCCTTGAGGGAGTAGATATCGTGTTTCATACGGCGGCTCTAAAGCATGTGGCCGCTTGTGAATACAACCCGTTTGAAGCTGTAAAGACCAATGTCATCGGCACGCAAAACCTGATCGATATGAGCATCGCCAAAGGGGTAAAGCTGGTCATGGGGATCAGCACCGACAAAGTGGTCAACCCCAGCAATGTGCTGGGGACAACCAAATTGATGGCTGAGAAACTCATGGGTGCCGCCAACCTGATCACCGGTAAAGAGTACCCGCGGTTTTCCTGCGTGCGCTTTGGGAATGTGGCGGGCGCCCGGGGGTCGGTGATCCCGATCTTCCTGGAACAGCTCCGCCGCGGGGGTCCGCTCACGGTCACGGATCCGGAAATGACCCGTTTTATCATGTCTTTTGACGAAGCGGTGACTCTGATCCTGCAGGCCGCAGCCCTGGCCGCCGGCGGTGAGGTCTTCATCCTCTCCATGCCGGCAGTGCGGGTGATGGACGTGGCGGAAGCGATCCGGGACCGCTTCTTTGAAGTAACCGGAAAGCGGGTGGAGATCAGGATCTCGGGGGTTGGGCCCGGGGAAAAACTCCATGAGGAATTGGTCTTTGCGCATGAACTCACCCGTTGCGAACAACAGGGGAATTTATTCATTATTCACCCGGAATATCAATGCTTGACCGGGAAGAAAAAGAAAAAACCGGGAAAGAGATGTTCGGTTCCGGTCTCTTCACAAGAGGCAACCCACCTGACCCGTGAGGAGATTTTACGCCTCATCGGCCAGCTCGACCGGGAGAACATCCTCAAGCTCAGGGAGGAATAGACCCTTGTCCAAGGATCTTTTGCTCGCAGTCATCCCCGCCCGCGGCGGCTCAAAGCGGCTGCCCCTCAAGAACCTGCGGCTTCTGGCGGGAAAACCGCTGATCTGCCATACCATTGAAGCTGCCCGCAAAGCACAGGCGGTTGGCAGGGTCCTGGTCTCCACCGACGACCCGCGGATCCGGGAGGTCGCTTTGGCCGCCGGTGCGGAAGCCCCTTTTTTGCGCCCGGTGGAACTGGCAGGAGACGATGCGGCAGTGGTGGACGTGATCTGTCATGCCGTCGCCTACCTGGCGGAAAAAGAAGGCCGGACCTTCGCCTATTTCGCGGTCCTGCAACCCACCTCGCCTTTGCGGACGGCGGAGGACATCGACCGGGCCTTTGCGCTCCTCCGGGATTCGCCTGCGGATTCCCTGGCCAGTGTCAATGCGCGGCCGCTGCGTAGTGCAGAGATCTACCGCAGGAAAGGGGAGTTAATCGAGGCCTCTTTCCCACCGGCAGACGGGCAATGCTTTTTCAGGCTGAACGGCGCTTTGTACATGGGAAAGACTGGCCTTTTAAAAGAAGGGCGCCTCTTGGGGAACGCGATCCTCCCCTATTTCATGCCCGCGAGCCGGTCCCTGGATATAGATTACCCGGAAGATCTGGAACTGGCGGAGATTTTGCTCAAAGGAGGAATCGGCCGATGATCCCTTTGTCCAGGCCGGATATTACAGAAAAGGAGATCCGCCGGGTCAACGAGGTCCTAAGGTCGCCCTATTTAAGCGGGGGAACGGCCTTGAAAGAATTTGAAGCAATGGCGGCACGGGAGGCGGGAACGAAATACGCGGTGGGGGTAAGTTCGGGGACGGCAGCCCTCCACCTGATCCTCCTGGCCTTGGGGATCGGAGAGGGGGATGAGGTGATCACCACCCCCTTCAGTTTCGTTGCCTCCGCCAACTGTATTTTATATGCCGGGGCCAAGCCGGTCTTTTCCGATATTGACCCGCAAACCCTCAACCTGGATCCCAAAGGGGTGGAGGCAAAGATCACGCCCCGGACCAAAGCCATCCTGGTGGTGCATGTCTTTGGCGTCCCCGCAGATATGGACGGGTTTCACCGGATCGCCACGGAAAACGGGGTTTTCCTGATTGAAGACGCCTGTGAAGCCATTGGCGCCCGGTGGCGAGGGCGGCCGGCGGGGGGCTTGGGAACAATGGGCGCCTTTGCTTTTTACCCCAACAAACAGATTACTACCGGCGAGGGGGGAATGGTCGTGACCAATGAGGAGGAGTACGCGGAAATTGTTCGCAGTTTGAGCAACCAGGGGCGGAGGGCCAATGACAGTTGGCTCACCCACGAACGCCTCGGGTACAATTACCGCCTGGATGAACTCTCCGCCGCTTTGGGCTGCGCCCAGTTGGACCGGTTGCCGGAGATTCTGGCCGCCCGGGAGCAGGTGGCCGCCTGGTACCAGGAGGAGTTACGGGAAGTCCCGGGACTCAACCTTCCCCAGGACCGGCTGGTTCCGGGGGCAAAGCCCAGCTGGTTCCTTTATGTGGTCCGGTTTCCCTCGCGAGAGCTCCGGGACCGGGTTGCTGCGGCCTTGACGGCAAAAGGGGTTGAAAATAAACCCTATTTCCCCGCCATCCATTTACAACCCTTTTACCGCCGGGCCTTTAACTATCAAGGCGGGGAGTATCCGGAGACCGAGCGGGCGGCTGGAACCTGCCTGGCCTTGCCCTTCTATAACAAGCTCCGGCGGGAACAGATCCGCGCGGTCTGCAATATTATAAAAAAGGTTGTGGGGTCGTAATAGCCGGTGCCACCCGCTTATTTGGGGATCCTTTTCCACCCGTAAAGTGGGAGATTCCTTGCAGCTGTAAACTGAAGGATCCCATTGTAACCGTAAATTTGGGGGGATTACCTTGAAACCCGCAAAAAACGTGGGGGAATATATTCCTGTTTTAAAACCGTCAATCACGGAGGAAGAGATTGCATCGGTTGTGGAGACCATGCGTTCCGGATGGATCGGCCTGGGCCCGAAGACCGAAGAGTTTGAAAAGAAGTTCGCGGAGAAAGTCGGCGCCAAGTTCTGTGTTGGCTTAAACTCCTGTACGGCAGCGCTCCATCTTGCCATGGCTTCCCTGGATCTCTCCCCTGGTGATGAGGTTATTGTTACGCCGATGACTTTTGTCTCTACGGTCCACGCGGTGGTCTATGCCGGGGCCACCCCGGTTTTCGCCGATATCCAGCCCGACACCTTAAATATCGACCCGGAGGATGTGGCGGCAAAGATCACCCCCCGTACCAAAGCGATTATCGGCGTGGATATGGCCGGGCACCCCATCGACCTGGACGAATTGGAAGACCTGGCGGAGGCCAACGGCTTAACCCTGGTGGAAGATGCCGCCCACGCCTGTGGCGCCATGTACAAGGGCCGGCCCGTGGGCAGCCGCCCCCATCTTACCTGTTTCAGTTTTCATGCGGTAAAGAATTTGACCTGTGGCGAGGGGGGCGCCATCACCTGTGAACACGAATGGCAGGATCGTTGGTTCCGGGAAATGCGCTGGCTCGGTATTTCCAAAGATACCTGGGAGAGGACGGTGGGGAACCTCACCTACAAATGGAAGTATTATGTTAACCAGATCGGTTACAAATGCCACATGAACGACCTGGCGGCCGCCATCGGCCTGGTCCAACTGAAAAGACTGGATGAACTGAATCAAGCCCGCCGGAAGATTGTTGACCGGTATAAAAAAGGATTAACCGGCCTTGAGTGGTTGACCCTGCCTACGGAACGGCCCTATGTCCAATCGTCCTGGCACCTTTTCCAGGTGCGGCTGCCGGAGGAAAGGATCCGGGACCGGTTCATCACTCACCTGACCAATAATGGGATCGCCCCCGGCGTCCATTATATCCCCGCCTTTGTCCACCCCTGTTACCGCCAGTACAAGGCGGTCTGCCCCGTGGCGGCCACCGTTTGGCGGCAACTGGTCACCCTCCCGCTCTACCCGGATTTGCACCCGGCAGACCAGGAGAAGATCATCAATACCATCCGCTCTTTCCGCCCGTGAAGCGGGGAAAAGCAAAGTCCTTATTCAGCAAACGGCCGTCCAAAGGGATTTCCGCCAGGACCGAGGCGATTTTTTTCCCGGCCCCGCCCCGGTAGGGACTGGCCTTTCGGTAGGACTTGCCTCTTTTCACTGCAGCCTCTCCGGTCTTCTTCTCTTTCACCATGGCCTCCCCGGTCTTTTCTTGTGTCAGCAGTCTCTTGACCGCTTCTTTGATACGCTCTTTGCCGCAACCGTCCTCCAGATCAATGACGTTTCCCGCGCGCAACCGCCCTTTTTGCCGGTTACCCAGGTTGATTACGGGTAAAGAGAAGTAAGGGGCTTCAATTATGCCGCTGCTCGAGTTGCCGATCATCAACGTGGCTTTTGCCAAGAGGCCCAGGTAAAACCGGCGGGGGAGATGGGTTAAGATGCGTATACCAGGGGAATCCCGGAAGTCTTTTAAGACATCCAATAATAGATTGCGGCCGGCATCGGCGTTTGGCAAGAAGACCAAGCTCACCAGGCCCAAGTCGGAGAGGGCGCCGAGGATGGCGGCGAAGTTTTCCGCTGATGCCGCCTCTTCCCCCACTACCGGGTGGAAAACCACCAGCACAAACTCGTTCGCCAGGGGAAACCCCAGTTCCCTGGAGAGTTCCTCCCGGGTCACCGCCAGACCAACCCGGGCGTCATCCAGACCGGGGGCGCCCACCAGGAAAATCCGCCACTTTTCTTCGCCGGAAGCGGCCAGGCAGTGGGCGGCCTGGGGGGTAACGGGGAAATGGATGTGGGCGAATTTAGAGATGGCATGGCGGATGGAACCGTCGATCGAACCGGAGAGTTCGCCGCCGTGGATATGGGCTACGGCTATCTTCATATGAGCGGCGGCGATCGCCCCGGCCAGCATTTCATCCCTGTCCCCCAGGACCAGGAGGATTTGGGGTTTAATCCTCTCCAAGGCCTGGGTCACCCCCAAAAGGCAAAGGGCGGTGGCTTTGACCATGGCTGCGCCGGAATCACTCTTCAGCAAGATGTCGATCTTCTCCGCGATGGGAAAATCGTCCGCCTCCACCTCCCGGATGGTCTCCCCATATTCCGGCAGCAGATGCATGCCGGTGACGATCAGGTTCAGTTCCAGATCAGCCCGTTGGTTAATCTCTTGCAGGACCGGTCTAAAGATCCCATAATCGGCCCTGCACCCGGTTAAGGCTGTTACTATCCGTTTCATTGGCTTTCCTTTCCTCCAGGATGAAGTCGCCCCATTGCAATAATGAATCCTTGGGGATAAAACGCGCGGCCCGTGCCTTTGCTACCAGGGCAAGGTATTGCGGGGGAATGCCGGTTCCCGGCCTTTTCAAGGTGAGGAATTCTTCAGAGAAAACCGTACCTTTTTTAATGTCAACCCGGGCGACCAGGCTTTTCCCGGCCGCCGCCCGCACCGCCTTTTCCCCGGCGGTAACTGTTTTTCTACCATTCCCCAGCGCTTTTTCGGCACTCCTGATCTTAAGGACAAACTCCCGGAATTCCCCGGGGGTCAGAGAAAGCCTATGGTCCGGGCCGGGAAGGTTTTTGTCCAGGGTGAAATGTTTCTCAATGATCCCGGCGCCTAAAGCCACGGCCAGCAGGGCCGCGTCATACCCCTCCGTATGGTCGGAAAAACCCACCGGGTATTTAAAGGCCGCCTGCAAGGTTTTAATGGCGCGGAGGTTTGTCTTCTCCAGCGGGGCGGGGTATTCGGAGAGACAGTGCAGTAAGGCGATTTTGTTGTTACCCGCTTCCTCCGCGGCCAGTACGGCGGCCTCCACCTCTCCCAAGGTGGACATGCCGGTGGAAATGATTAATGGCTTACCGGTGGCGGCGGCCCTTTTGACGAGCGGGAGGTTGGTGATCTCCCCGGAGGGTATTTTTATAGCGGGGGCGTTGATCTTCTCCATCAAGGCCAAGCTTTTCTCGTCAAAGACAGAGGCTAAGAAAAGGATCTCTTCTTCCGCACATTTTTCCTGCAAAAGGAAGAGCTCCTTTTCCCCGAGGGCGAGTTCTTTTAACATCTGGTATTGGCTATTCGCCTTTACCACCATCTCCCCGGGGTCGTAAGCCTGGAATTTAATAATATCCGCTCCCGCTTCCTTTGCCTTTTCAATCAAGGAAAGGGCCATGGTTATGCTGCCGTTGTGGTTTACGCCGGCCTCGGCGATAATTACTACGCCCTCTTCTTCACCCGGGCTGTCCGTTGGTCTTTTTGCCCGGTCGAGACTGGCGGTCAGTTTCCTTTCCCAATCCGGACCGGCCATTGGTCCCTTTTTCCAGGTCATCTTCTTCCTCCTCCAAGTGGCGGATCAACCGGGCCGGTACCCCGACGACTAAAAGATTATCCGGGAGATCCCGGATAACAACGGTACCGGCGCCTGTTATTATCTTGTTGCCAATGGTTATGCCAGGAATAACAAGGGTTCCTGTGCCCAACATGGCTTCCTCACCCACCGTTACCGCCCCGGCCAGAACCGACCCGGGACAAATATGGGCATGGTCTTTCACCCGGCAGTCATGATCAACGGAAGCCCCGGTATTAATGATGCAATTGTCACCGATGACAGCGCCCGGCCCGACCACGGCGCCGGCACAGATGACCGTACCAGCGCCAATCCGGGCAAACCGGCTGACCTGCGCCCGGCGGTGAATGAGAGAAACAAGGGGGATCCCTGCGGCCGCGAGTCTTTCGAAGATCCGGCGCCGGCTCCGGTTGTCACCGATGGCCACCACCACCCCGTCCAGGCGGGAACCGGACCAATTCTCCACCAGGGCGGTTTCATCGCCCAGGATTGGCCAGCCGTAAGGGCCTTCCCCACCGCCCTTCTGGTCAAAAAAACCCGCCGGTTCCATTCCGCGGCTCTCCAGGATCAGGTCGAGAACAACCCGGCCGTGGCCCCCGGCGCCCACAATCCCAATTTTCACGGCGGACACCCCTTTTTCCGTTCCATTTTATGCGGGCCGGAAAGCCTTTGCCACCAGGGGTTCTCTTGTCATCTCCAGGCAGAGGGCTGTCGTCAAGAAGGCCTCTCCTTCATACTCTGGTATGGGAAAAAACTCTTTGGAGGGTCTGGCATGGTCTTAACAGGAAAAAAAGTTATTCTCCGCGGGGTTGAACCGGGGGATCTCCCCGACCGCTACCGGTGGCTGAACGACCGGGAGGTGACGCGGTTCTTCACTTCTCTGGGCAGTTACCACCTCTCCCTGGCGCAACTTACGAAATGGCTGGAGGAGTGCGGCCGGCGCCATAATGAAGTGCATTTTTCCCTTGACACTGCCGCCGGCAAACATATCGGCGGGGCGCAATTGAAAGGGATCGACTGGCGTAACCGCCACGCGGAACTGGGGATTTTTATCGGTGAAAAAGAGGAGTGGGGAAAGGGTTACTGTTCCGAAGCTGTTTCCCTCTTGCTGGCTTATGCCTTTGACACCTTGAACCTGCACCGGGTCTGGCTCCGGGTGGATGCGGAAAACACCGGGGCTTTGCGCTGTTATGAAAAGGCGGGTTTTTCAAGGGAAGGGGTGTTCCGCGAGGAAGTTTACAGGGAAGGGAGATATAACGATACCCTGGTCTTGAGCATCCTGGAAAAGGAATACCGGAAAACCGCCGCTCGACGCCTGTGATATAATAATGGCATATATACAAACCTAACGGGGGAGGTTTGGGGATGGGAATCAAAAAGATTATCTGTTACATAGGTGTCATAATGGTTGCCCTAGTATTGGTACAAACAGGTACCCAGGCGGCGCACTATCCCACTATGACCTTAATAAAGGCAGTTGAATCTTCTTCTTATTTAGTCGATATCAACCAGCCCCAATTGGCCTATCATCCAATTAACCTTTTTGATGAAGATAACAATACCGCCTGGTTCGAAGGGGTAGACGGCGATGGTATTGAGGAGTGGGTCGAGTTTACTTTCTTAAGAAGCATTGACATTCAGGGGATAGAAATAGTAAACGGTTATGGGAAGTCGCAGCGGCTTTTTGAGGCCAATAGCCGTATTAAAACATTATCCATTGTTATAAATGGGAAAAGGGAAGAAGTCGTTTCTTTGAAAGACACAATGGAAAGACAAACAATCGGAATAAAGGCTAATGATGTTTCAAAGATAAGATTTACAATTAAAGAGATTTATAAAGGCTGGAAGTATGAGGATACGGGGTTTTCCGAGATCTCTTTCTTAACGCAAATAGAAAAAGATGGGGATAAGGCTTATGATCGGGAATTGGCGCAAATGTTCCAAAGCAAACATATCTCCAGCGGCTTTGGAAGGGGATTTGATCGTTACATGGAGGAAAAAGGAGAGTCCGTCAACCCTAAACTGATAAGAAATATTCTTCAGTTGGAATACCCTCCTTTGGATGGTGCCGGAAGCGATATGCGCCGTGATGAAGTTGTTAAAACCATAAAAAGATATCCCCAGTTGTTACCAGCATTACTCAAAGTGATTTATGATCGAAGCGACAAAGGTTTGTTGATTTCCGAATCGAAAAGTGAAGACGCCTACGCAGCCACAGCCTTGGCCTGCTTTAATAAGGGTGTGGTTGCTATCCCGCTAATGAAACGTAGTAATCTGGGTCACTATGAGTCCTATTATTATCTTTTGGAGGCCGGAGAAACAAGAATTATTCCCCAGTATCTAGATAAGCTCATTGAAACCGGTATTTGGCATGAAGCCACCTGTTCGATGATGCCCAGCGAAATATTGGTGAAGCAAAAAGATAATTATACCAAGAGAATGATCGAACAATACTTACGAGAGCGGGAAATGAGCGAATCAGTCAGGAGAGAATTGGAGAAAGCCCTCTCCGGCATGGACTAACCACAATTGGACCCCAGGCATGCTGGCGAGGCGAATTAGCGGCCAACTCCCCACCGTTAAGGCGGTCAGTTTTTCTCTTTTTCAAACTCCTCCACAGCCTTCAGCACGCTGTAGAAGGCCGGCTTGGGCTGGAGCCTCCTATCAAAGAGGCGGGTTAATGTCCGGTCGTTGGGATAGAACAGGTAATTATCCATGAGGCCGAATACGGTTACGCTGGTGACATTGGCCAGGCCGCTGGTTTTCACATCAAGTAAAACCCGGAAGACCTCCTCATAGCGGTCGGCCTGCATTTGGAAGAGATCCGGATCAGAGTACCGGGGGTTGATCGACAACTCGGTAACATGGATCTCCAACCCCAGCTCCCCGAGGATCGCCAGGGCGGTCAAGAAATTATTGGTCCCGCTACTGATCCCCGGGTAGGTCAGGCTCATGTAGCCCTGCATGCCGATGCCGTCGATTAAGCCTTTTTCTTTCAGATGGGAGGCGAGCTTGTAGATGGCCCGGGTTTTTACCGGCTGGAAGGTGTTGTAGTCGTTATAAAAGAGTTTTACTTCAGGATCCGCGTATTTCCTGGCGAATTCAAAGGCCTTTTCCGGATAATCAATACCGACCACCACGTACCAGGGGTTCTCATGAACCCTGCTGGACTTGGTCCTGATATTGAAACCGGATTTCGTCTCGTAGTGGCCGGCGGTGTCTTCCACGGCCTCGTTCACCACGTCCCAGGCATAGATGACTCCCGGGTATTCCTTTTGGGTGAATTCAAGGACCTGCCGGATATAACTTTCCAAACGGAGGAGCATGGTCTCGCGGTCAACGTATTTGCCGAAGTCGCTGTAATCCTCCCGGAAGAACCAGTTGGGGGTCTGGGTGTGCCAGACCAGGACATGGCCGCGCATTTTAATCCCAGTCTCTTTGCAGAATTCCAAACCTTTGATGACCGTATCAAACTTGACCGCCGGTTCCGGGTTCCCGGCTTTGAGGTTGGCGATGCTTCCCTCCTGGTCCAGGAGAAAAGAGGGTTTCATTAAATTGGTATAGGTTACGCTGTTAAAGTGGTATTTGATGATCTCCGTCATGGCCTTGGAGTTGACGGTGTCGGTCTGGATGCTGCTGCCGTTCAGGCCGACGCCGATCAAAAAATAGTCTTTATAGGCTTCCTTTAAAGGGGTCCCGGAAACCGAAGCCGTTATGTCGAAATTATCGATGATCACGGCCTCTCTCGCCCTTGTTTCCGGAGAGAGCCCGGTACCGGCAGCCAGGAGAAGAAAGATGAGAACCGCCAAAAGCAGGTGCTTTGCACGTAGGGATTTTGATTTTGCCATAAAGGGTATCCTCCTTGTCGGCAATTTTTGGGCTGTAATTGGGCTGCTTCCTTTCATTGTACCATAAGTTTGTTTCAGAAAGGGCATTTAATTGCCGCTTATTGCCACGTTGCTCCTTTCATCTATGGTATAATTGTTTTAAGAAAAATTTAACCTTCACGCAACGCGCGGTCATGAAGGGGGTAAGCCATGTTACTCCCGTTTTCTTTTACGGTTCCGGAAGAAAAAAAGATCCGGTTAGTCATTAATACCGACGCCAAAAATGAGGCCGACGACCAGTACGCCATTGTCCATGCTTTGTTGACCCAGAAGTTTTGTGTCAAAGGGGTAATCGCCGCCCATTTTGGGGAGGCAAGGACAAAAACCTCGATGGAAGAGAGTTTCGCCGAGATCCAAAGGGTCCTCGGTATGATATCGACTCCCGGTTCATCCTGGAGGATTTCTATGCCAAATTGCGGATCTTCGCGGATGCGCAGTGAAAAAAGGCCGGGTTGATATGTTTCCCATGGGCGGTTTGAAACAAAATATAGGAGAGCATAAGAGAGGGTTGTATTGAAGAACTTAAAACCGGCATTAAAGCTGATAACGGTCTTCTATTTGTTCATTGCCGTATTGCCCGGGTGTTCCCTTAGAAAAAACAACCGGGTATTCACAGCCGTCCTCTCCGATGAAGTGGCGGAACGGGCGCTGGCATATGCCCTGGATAAGGTTGGCTGCCCCTACGTGTGGGGAGGACAAGGCCCTGACGAGTTCGACTGTTCGGGGTTGGTTATCTGGGCTTACACGGAAGCATACCCCAGATTGAAACTGCTCAACCAAAACCAGGAAGTGGTATATGATGTCACTGCGGATGAATTATGGAGGTATAATGTTCTCCACATTTTGCCCGGAGAGATGAGAAAAGGAGACCTTGTTTTTATTACGAACACAACAGAGAAGATTACACATGCCGGTTTATTTATCCGGTGGATAGATGAGGATACTTTTGAATTCGTAAATGCCTCGTCTGTTTTTATGGAAGTGGCTGTTGATACCTGGCCCCTGCAGGGAATTAAGAGAGAGCAATGGTTTGCCGGGGCGGGGCGAATGAAGACTGTTTTATAAGAAATTATAGATTATGTTCTTATTTGTGAAAATTTTGGCGGTTTTTTGCAGGAAAAACTTCCCGGGTAAAGAAAGGAAATTCTGTATCCGACAGGAGCTTTGCCGCAAGGGGTGATCTTGCAATCTCTGATTCTTTGTTCAGGAGAGGACAACTATATTGGACAAGGGGGAGAAGTGATGGAAGACCGGGCGAACCTGGAAAAAAAACATGAGAACGGTTCAGGCTGGTTTAGGACGATTGCCGTGTTGTCCCTTATTAATATGGTCATTGTTTTTGCCGAGTGGAACGTAATGTTCCCCGTTGGTCTGGGAACCGCGCTTTATGGGGCGTCGTTATACGCTTATGCTCCGGAACATCCATATGAGAATGCCGTAAGGTTTGTCGCCCTCTTCTTTTTATTGCTCAGTCTGGTCATAATCGGGCTCCTCTTTTTCTTTGGGAAAAAGGCGAAAGAAGGAAAGTCCTGGGCATATATTACTGGGATGATAATTTATTTTGGCGACGCCCTGCTCTGTGCCTGGCTGGAAGATTGGATCAGTGTAGGTTTTCACGCCTGGGGGCTCTTTTCAATCTGGAGCGGGTTTTCCGCGCTAAAAGCCCTTAAGAACCTGGAGTCCCAAGAGACCCCTGAGACTCTGGAGCTTCAAGGGTAAAGCCCTCCATGGAGAGCCGGCCGGTGGCGGCCAGGAGCTTAATATATGCAAGGTAGAGGTTGGATTTCACCTGTTCGTGCTGGACCTCTGCCTCATTCAGCAGGAGTTGGGCTTCAAGGACCTCTTTGGCCGAAGCCAGGCCGCTCCGGAACTTGGCCTCCACCGCATCCAGGTAGACCCGGTTATATTCCAACTGCAAGGAACTGCTGCCGATGCGGTTCTCCAGGTCCTTGTAGTTATAATAGGCCTCTTTCACCTCATATTCGATGGTCTTCAGAGTTTTCTTCTCTTCTTCCTCCCGTTGCTCCACGAGCAACCCGGCCTGCTTCACCTGTTCCCTGCGGACCCGGCCGTCAGCGATGGTCCACCGTAAGGTCAGTTCCAGACGGTTATTACCGCCCTGCTGGGCCTGGTCTTGGTTGAGCAGGGGAACCCCGGCGTTTCCCCGGAGGTTCCATTCGCCGGTGGCGCCGTCGCGGGCTTGATTGGAGAGGCTGACCCCCGCCCGGTAATTATCGTCCTGGAAAGACCAGGTCAGGCCGATCCCCAAGTTTTGTGAGAGTTTAGCCAGTTGATACAGGGTTTTGGCCCTGGTCAGCTCCAAGCCGGCCTGGCGGAGTTCGGGGCGGTTCTCCTTGGCGACGGCCAGCAGCGTATCCAGATCTTCTTCAAGGCCGGGGGTTTCCAGGGGAGAAAGGATCAGTTCCACCGTTTCCTCGACCCCCAAAAGCCGGCAAAGGTCAAATTTGGCCAGGTGGTACCGGTGGATCGCCCGCTCCAGCCCGGTGCGGGCGTTGGCCACCTGCACCTCGGCGCCGGTTTCATCGACAATGCTGGTCAGACCGATTTTTGCCTTTACCTTGATCTCTTCGTTGAAGCGCACGGCACGGTGGTAATTCTCTTCGGCCAGTTCCAGGTCGCGCCCGGCCAAGAGCAGGCTCTGGTAGGCTGTAATTACCCTGGAGATCAGGGCGGATTTCTGGCTTTCCAGGGCCAGGAGGTTAATCTCGAGGTTGGCCTCGGCCAGCAAGTCGGAGTAGGATTTGGCCCCAAAGATATTCGCCACGGGCAGGGTTTTTTCCATGATCAGTTCAACAGTGCCGGCGGTATCGGAGTTTAATGGGCCGGTCACGTTGCCTTCCGCATAGACCTTGAGGGCCTTTTCCCCGGTGGCCTGCTTGTAACTGGAGTAGAGGCTTTCCTCTTTTGCGGCGATAATCTTTCCCTCTTCACTGTTTTTCCAGGCCAAGGCCAGTGCTTCGGCCGGGGTTAGCTTCAGGGTCGAGGCCGTTTCTAATCCGTCCGGGGTAATCTTCGGGGTCGTGCCCCCCTCTGCCTGAGTTGTCTCCAGAGTCGTGGCTCCTTCCGCTTCTGCCAGGGCCGGGGTTTGGGCACAGAGGGCGAAGACGAGCAGGAGAAGGAGGAAGGTACCGGTTTGCGCCAGACCCCGGCTCTCCCCACCGTTTTTCCTGCTCCGCTCTTTCCGCATATGCGTGGAAAAGCGTTGCCTGAGGTTTTCCACCGCTACAAAGAGGACGGGGATGAGCACCAGGGTGATGAAACTGGCAAAGGTCAAGCCGCCGATGACGGCACGGGCCATGGGGGCCTGGAGATTGGCGCCGCTTCCGGTCTCCAGTGCCAGCGGGACCAGGCCGAGGACAGTGGTGATTGTGGTCATCAAAATCGGCCGCAGGCGGCTGGCGCCGCCGGTTATAACCGCTTCCTGCAAAGAGACCCCCCGCTGGAGCAGGAGGCGGAAGTAGCTCACCAGGACAATGGCGTTATTCACCACAACCCCGCCCAGGATGATCAGGCCGATGTAGACCTGGTTATTAAAGGGGGTGTCCGTCAGGAAAAGCATGAGGAGGACACCGCTCAAGGCAAAGGGGACGGAGAACATGATGATAAAGGGGTCCAGTAATGATTCAAACTGGGAGGCCATAACCATATAGACCAGGAGCAAAGCAAGGAGCAAAGCCCATTTCAATTCGTTGAAACTCCGCTGCTGCTCCTCAAAGTCACCGGAATAATGGAGGGTGATCCCCCGCGGCAGGTTCAGCCCGGCCATGGCGGCCCGGATATCCTGCATGGCTGCGGAAAGGTCCCGCCGGTCCAGGTCGGCGGTGACGGTTATATTCCGCTCGCGGTCTTTCCGCTCGATGCTCACCGGCCGGTTGGCGAGTTCAACCTCCACCAGGCTTGATAAGGGAAAGAGCCGGTTGTTACGGCCGGAAACCAGGACCTGTTTGAGATCCTCCACAGAGGAGATATCCTCTTCGCGCAGGGTAACACGGACCGGTAATTCTTCTCCCCCCCGCCGGAGGGTGGTGGCCGTCCGTCCAGAAATAGCATAGTTAATGGCTGAACCGATCTGGGTGGCACTTATCCCCAGGTCGCCAGCGCGTTGGCGGTTGATTTTAATAGCGAACTCCGGCGTCTCTTCTTCCCGGGAAAGATCAATATTGGAGACCCCCGGGACCTGGCTGAGCCGGGCCATGATCAGGTTGGCGGTATCCCTGGCCAGGTCCAGGTTATACCCTCTGATGTCAATGGCCACGGCATTACTGGCGCCGCTGTAAAGCATACGCATGGAGTTACGGGCGAAAATCCGGATTCTCGCCCCGGGATAGATCAGTTTCCTTTGGAGGTCCCGGACCACGTCCATGGTTGTCCGGCGACGTTTTCCCGCATCGACCAGGCGTAGGGTTATGCTCCCCCGGTTGCTGCTGCCCCGGCCGCCGCCCACGGTTATCTCGTAGTTCTCCAGTTCCGGCAGGGCGGTGATGATCTCCTCAAATTGCCGCGCCACCATGTCGGCCTCCTCCAGCTTTACCCCGGGCGGCAGGTTAAAGCGGATGTTGATAACCCCCTCGTCCGTCTCGGGGATGAGTTCGGTCCCGATAAACGGCCAGAGGAGCAAGGTGGCGGCGAAGACCAGAACAGTAACGGCAACGACCAGCCCTTTCCTTTGCAAGCATCTATCTAAAAACCGCTGGTAAGACCCGGTCCATTGCTCCTGCAGCCGGGTGGAAAAAGCGGCAAAGCGGCTGCGCGGTTTTTCCATATTGTTATTGTTGTTTTGGAAGTACCGCGCGCTCAGCATGGGCGTGAGGGTCACCGCCACCAGCAACGAGCAGAGCAAGGAGAAGATGACCATATACGAGAGTTGGCTGAAGACAATCCCGGTCTGGCCCGTGAGATAGACCAGGGGAAAAAAGACACAGACGGTGGTGAGGGTGGAAGCGGTGATCGCTGAGGTCATCTCTTGCGTCCCCTCTAGGGCGGCCTCGGCCGGGAGGAGCTCCGGATTCTCCAGCTTCCGGGAGATATTATCAATAACCACCACGGTATTATCGACCAGCATGCCGACGCCCAGGGCCAAACCCCCAAGGGAGATGGAGTTCAAGGTCATCTTCCCCCAGTAGGCCAGGATGAGAGTGGCGAGGATGGAGATGGGCATCACCACGGCGGCAACCAGGGTAGCCCGGATGTTGTGTAAGAAGAAGAATAAGACCAATCCGGCGAGGCAGGCGCCGAGAATGGCTGCATTCGAGACATTGGCGACCGAATCCCGGATAAAGGTGGAAGTGTCGTTTAGGACCCGGATATTGAGGTCGGGATAGCGTTGGCGCAATTCAGAGAGGACTTTGTAGATGCCGTCGGCGACCGCCACAGTATTGGAACCGGACTGTTTCTGTACGGAGAGGACAATCCCTGGAATGCCGTCGATCCGGACGATCGACTCGTAACCCCGGGTGCGTTCTTCCACTGTCCCCAGGTCCCGCAGGTAAACGGGGACCCCGTTACGGGTGGCGACAATGATATCCCTGATCTCTTCGATCTCTTCAATCTGACCGTGGGTGCGCAGGGTCAGTTCGGCGGTGCCGGTTTCCAAGACACCGGCGGGTTGCAGGGTATTTTCACTGGCGATGGCAGAGGCCACCTGGTTGATGGTCACTCCCAGGGCGGCCAGGCGGTCCCGGGATAAAGCCACCAGGATTTCCCGGCTTTGGCCGCCCCGGATATCAACGGCGGCCACCCCGTCCGCTCTCTGCAGGTAATAGGCGACCTCTTCTTCGGCCAGTTCCTTGAGGAGGGCCGGATCTACATGGCCCGAGAGGCCGATGGTCATAATCGGTGCCGCCGAAGGATCATACTGGAAAATCGAGGGAGTGTCGGCATCTTCCGGTAACCGCCGTTTGACCCGGTCGAGATTGGCCCGGATAGCATTAAGGGCCTCTTCGAGGTTGGTCCCCCAATCGAAATAAACGGAGACCCGGGAGAAACCTTCGCTGGAAACGGAGGTTATGGAGCGCACGTTGTTAATGGTGGAAACCGTCCGCTCAATGGGGATGGTTACCAGTTGCTCCACTTCTTCCGGTCCGGCCCCGGAATAACTGGTGCTTATATTAACCACCGGGTAAGTAATTTCCGGGTAAAGGTCGATCGGCATCCTGGAGGCGCTGATAAACCCCAGAAGGGCGAGGATGAGAAAGAACATGCTGGTCGTAACGGGACGCCGGATGCAGAAGGATGTTATATTCATGCTCCGCCTCCTTCGCTCTGGTTTAAGTTTTAGGGGGACTACCGGGCGTCGTCGCCGATAATCTCCACCTTCTCCCCTGGCCGCAGCCGCTCCTGGCCAATGATGATCACTTGATCCCCCGGGCTTAAGCCGGAGGTGATTTCAATCAGGTTACCGACAATGCCGCCGGTGGCAACCGGTTGGAATTTGGCGATAGTCTCTTCGTTCTCTTCCACAACCACGAAGACCCCGTTTTGTCTCTCCAGGGTGACCAGGGCTTCCTGGGGTACGGTTAATGCCCTCTCCTTCTGCCCGACAATCACCTTGACGGTACCGAACATCCCCGGCTCCAGGCGGACCGGTTGGTTGGGGAAGGTGGCGGAGAAGGTCAGACTCCTGGTTTGCGGGTCATAGACCGGTGAGGACTGGTTGGTTTGGCTGGTAAAGACCTGGCCGGGCAGGGCGTCGGTCTGGAACTCCACCGGGCTTCCTTTTTTTATCCGCGCCGCGTCCCTTTGGTCGACATTAAAGACGAGTTGGACAGGGCTCAATGGGGCCATGCTCAGGATGACCGTACCGGTGGTCAGGTTCATCCCGGGGGTCACCTTTGTCTCCAGGATAAAGCCGTCAATCGGGCTGTGGATTTTTGTTTGTCCCAGTTGGATCTGGAGCAGTTCCAGGTTTTTTTCGGCGGAAGCCAATTGCTGGGTTATGATCTCCAGGGCGGTGAGTGCGGTTAAGTAGGCGTTTTTTACGTTCTCATATTCGCTCTCTGAAATGTAACGGTGTTCCAAAAGTTCCTTGTAACGTTTTTCCTCGGCTTCCGCCCGGGCCAGCCGTAATTCCGCCTCTTTCATATTGGCTTTAATGATGGCGATATTATTCTCGGCCTGCTGGATTTGGAGGTTGATCGTTTCGTCGTCGATGACTGCCAGCAGTTGGCCGGCCCGTACCTCGTCGCCTTTTTTCACCGGCAGTTGTAAAAGTCTCCCGCTGACCTGCGGCTGGATATTTATCTCGTAATCGGTGGTAATTTCCCCGACCACATTAATACTCTCAACCAAGGGTGCTTCTTCAACCTTGAGAACTCTAACAGCTGTGATGGTGGAACCTCCCCGGAAACGGGCATAATTCGCCGGGGGCTCGTTCCTGGTGGCGATCTTTGTGACGACCCGGTAGCCAAAAAATCCAAGGAAAGCAAGGATTAAGATATAAACGGGGAGCTTCTTCACAAAATACCCCCTTTATAGAATAGTAAAACAAGCGTAACATACAGACGGATCGGACAAAGCTGTGGCAAGGGATAACCGGTTGTTGGTTGATTTATTATATCATAACATAAATAACGAGAAATCAACCGAAAAATTCCTTGGTTCACGCATCTTTATTTTCCAACAGCAGGGGGCCGGGGAAAAAGAAAAAACGCCCTGTAAATCGGGCGGGATCTATGGCACACAGCTGATTAAGCTTAATCACGGGGAAATTTTACTGCAGGTTCATGCCTACTTGCCCAAGAGGTATTCACCCGGTATTGTACAGGTAGGAAAGGCGGTTTTCCCTCTGCTTACACCGGGTTACATTTCTGCCGATGGCTTCGATCGATACCGGCCTTCCGCCATTGTCCCGGATCGGGATCAGGGTAACCTCCAGCAGTAGATCGCGGTGGTCGGCTTTCCGCCATTTCAGTTCCAGCGTGCAGATTTTTTCGGAGGAATGGTGGAAACGGTTGACCGCGGCCTTTAACACCCGGGTGGAACCGGGGTCAAGGAATTTAAAGATGAACCCCGGAATTGTCGTACAGATCCTTGCCGGGTATCCCAAGGCCTCTTCTGCCGCTGGATTTATATATGAAAAACGCCAGTCGTTCAGGTCGATACAGAAGAAGATTTCACCGGCGGTACCGGTTGAGCCGTCGACAGTTTCTTTTCTCTCATTGCCGGTTTGCTCCCTGTCGTTAACGGTTTTGCTGTTGGCCGTTCTTTTCGTGCCCTGGAAAGAATGGGCGGTCAGAACTCCGGCCGCCAACAGCAGGCTGTTTCTGAAAAAGCTCACAGAAGAGAGAAGCCCGGTAATCTTAAAGAAAACCATGGTGATCACTGCCGGAAAGAACAAGAAGACAGCCGGCTTTTTTCTGGTAAAGGCAATGACAGAAGATTTCCTCATTGTAACCCCTCTTCTCTCTTCACTACTCTTTAGCGTCCTGCATTTCCTTTATCGTCAGATGGGGAATAAATATTTAGGGGTATCTAATATATTTACCCGGATATATTTATGGGCCGTGCTCTCAATAATGGACCCGGACCAGCCAAAACTCGGTTTTCCCGGTATTCCACCCCAGATCCCAGGGGACCCGGTAACGGTCGGCGTTATGGCTGTTTACCAGGGTATAACCGCGGGAATCGGCTCCGGTGACGATGGAGATATGTTCCACTTTCCCTTTTTCCGCATAGGCGATGAAATCTCCGGGCAAAAGCTCGTAGGAGGCCTGCAAAACCTTGTCGTAGGCGCCGCGGGCGAGCACGGAGCCCCGGCCGCTGTAAAGCATGTAGTCCTTAAAGGCGCCCGCGTTCACCCAGGCCCTGCTGCCTTCTTTCTGGTAGTCCCAGGCGGGGGTTTTGGGGAAGTTCCCTCCTTCGTGGAGGACCTGGGAGGCGTAGTTGGTACAGTCGCCCCCCAGGTAATTGTAGTTTTTATAGGCCGGGTTATAGGCGAAGCCGGTCCCGGGAGGGGCGGCCGCCCCGGCGTAACGGTCGGCGTAGGCAACGGCCGCTGCCCGGCGCGGGTTGAGGTTGGAGAAATCCCGGGCCTGCCGGGATTGGATGTAACCCTGCCATTTAGCGATCTCCGCCGGTTTTGGCCGCGGCGGCGGGGAGGCGAAGGGGTCGGGATACCATTCCCGGGTGATTACCCATCTCCCGTCCTTATACCCGATATCCATCGCGTGGTAGGCGCCGAGCCGGAAGGAGTTGACGGTCAGCGGATCGTCAAGGTAGACATATTTGTAGTCGGTGGAAGCAAGAAAAACCAGGGAATAACCGGATTTCTGCGGCTTACTGCTGCGCAACCGGACAGTGGTCTGCAGGTCGATAAAGCGGGCGCCCTGTTTTTGCGCCCAAGTGGTGAGGTGTTGGGCCTTCCGGATCTGGTGTTCACAAGCCCACCGGCCGTAACGGGTTTTTTGGTCGTAAAGGGAGTCAAGGAGGCTGAGGTCGCCGGTGATGACGATCCGGTCGCGGAGGGTAATGGTCTTCTGGAGGAAACTCTGGATCTCATCATCCGTCAGTTGCACGATGGCCGGGATTTGCGGGAAAAGAAAAAAAGAGACCTTTCCGAAAAGGCCAAAGAGACCGGGAACAAGGACGAAGAGCAGTCCAGCCCGGAAAAGGTTTTTTTTCGTGACAACCAAAAACGGGGTTGTCTGCCGTTTCGGACGCAGCGGATCCATTTTCATGGGATCACTTTATTATCTTTGCCCCCAAGATATGCCGTTTTGCCGCCGCGTCCATCGCTTTATTTATATTTGCAATTAATTACGCGTGCATTTACGGTTTACGCGCATATTTACGATTTACACGTAGGTTTTACGTGTGCGCGTCTATTCCGTTTCCTCCAGGGCCCGGTGGTATTCCTGGAGGGACTTCACAACCACCGGTTTGTTGCGGGAAGCGGCAATCCCCTTGACGGAGGCCAGGGCCGCCGCCATGGTGGTGATATAAGGTATTTTGTATTTGATCGCCGCCTTCCGGATATAGGAATCGTCGAACTGGCCCCGTTTCCCGACGGGAGTGTTGATGACGATGTGGATCTCTTTATTCATAATCCGGTCGACCAGGTTGGGCCGGCCTTCGTTCAGCTTATGAACAAGTTGGTTTTTGATCCCGTGGCGGTTCAAGAAGGCATGGGTACCGGCGGTGGCGAAGATGGTGAACCCCAGATCGGTAAAGCGTTTCGCCACTTCAAAAGCGGCTTCCTTATCCCGGTCCGCCACGCTGATCAGAACCGTGCCGGCGGTTGGCAGGAGTTGCCCGGCGGCTTCCTGTGATTTATAGTAAGCGATCCCGAAGGAGTCGGAGAGCCCCAGGACCTCGCCGGTGGAACGCATCTCCGGCCCGAGCAGGGGATCCACCTCGGGGAACATATTGAAGGGGAAGACCGATTCCTTCACCCCGAAGTGCGGGAGGGACCTGGGCTTCAGGTTCAGGGTGGCCAGCCTCTTCCCGCCCATCTCTTCCGGGAGCATGAGCATGGTGGCCTGGCGGACCATGGATAAATTGCAGACCTTTGAGACCAGGGGTACAGTCCGCGAAGCCCGGGGGTTGGCCTCCAGGACATAAACCTTCCCGTCGGCAATGGCATACTGGATATTCAGGAGTCCGACAACCTTGAGTTCCTGGGCGATTTTCGCGGTATATTCGTAGATCGCCGCCAGGGACTGCGGGGAGATGCTGACCGACGGCAGGACGCAGGCGGAATCCCCCGAATGGACCCCGGCCAGTTCGATATGTTCCATGACTGCCGGGACAAAGGCGTCGGTACCGTCGGCCAAAGCATCGGCCTCGGCCTCAATGGCGTTCTCCAGGAAACGGTCGATCAAGACCGGGCGTTCCGGCGTGATCTCTACCGCCGCCGCCAGGTATTCCCGGAGCATCTCTTCGTCATGGATGATCTCCATTCCCCGCCCGCCCAAAACATAGGAGGGCCGGACCATCAGCGGGTAACCGATGCTGTCGGCCAGGGCCAGCGCTTCTTCGAGGTTATGGGCCATCCCCGATTCGGGCATGGGGATATCCAGTTTCTCCATCATCAGGCGGAAACGGTCGCGGTCCTCCGCCAGGTCAATGATATCCGGCGGGGTGCCGAGGATCCGTACTCCGGCTTCTGCCAGTTCGCCGGCGATATTCAGCGGGGTTTGCCCGCCGAACTGGACGATCACCCCTTCCGGTTCTTCCCGTTCATAGATGCTGAGCACCTCTTCAACGGTGAGCGGTTCAAAATATAATTTGTCGGAGGTGTCGTAGTCGGTGGAGACGGTCTCCGGGTTGCAGTTGACCATGATTGTCTCCACCCCGGCATCGCGGAGGGCGAAGGCCGCGTGGACACAGCAGTAGTCAAATTCGATCCCTTGCCCGATCCGGTTGGGGCCGCCGCCCAGGATCATCACACTCTTCTTCCGCTGGGATTTCCCGTTGGTTTGCGGCCGGGCGTTGACACTGGGGGTATAGGTCGAATAGTAGTAAACGGCTTTCTCTTCGACGCCGCTGACCGGGACCTGCTCCCACCATTTGGTTATGCCCAAGGCGCGGCGTTCTGCCCGGAGTTTTCTTTCTTCCGTGCCCAAGAGGCCGGCAAGGTAACGGTCGCTGAACCCGTCCCTTTTCGCCCGGGCCAGCAAATCGCCGGGGAGCTGTTTCCCACGGTAACCGCGGATCTCTTCCTCCAGGTCGACCAGTTCCTTCATCTGCTGGATAAACCAGGGCTTGATCTTGGTTAACCGGTGCAGTTCGTCGATGCTTGCGCCTTTTCTCAAGGCTTCGTACATAAGGAATTGCCGTTCGCTGTTGGGTTCGCGCAGCCTCTCCAGGAGTTCCGGGAGGGGGCGGCGGCTAAAGTCCTTGGCAAAGCCCAGGCCGTAGCGGCCGATCTCCAGGGAGCGGACGGCTTTTTGCAGGGCTTCTTTGTAGTTCTTCCCGATGCTCATCACTTCGCCGACGGCCCGCATCTGGGTTCCCAGTTTATCTTCGATGCCTTTAAATTTTTCAAAGGCCCAGCGGGCGAATTTCACCACCACATAGTCGCTCTGTGGGGTATATTTATCCAGGGTTTTATCCCGCCAGTAGGGGAGCTCGTCCAGGGTAAGGCCGGCGGCCAGTAAAGCCGAGACCTGAGCGATGGGGAAACCGGTGGCCTTGGAGGCCAGGGCGGAGGAACGGGAGGTCCGCGGGTTGATCTCGATCACCACGATGCGGCCGGTTTTCGGGTCATGGGCGAATTGGACGTTGGTGCCGCCGATCACCCCGATCGCCTCGACAATGGCATGGGCCTGCCGCTCCAACTCTTTTTGGACGGCCGGTTCGATGGTGAGCATCGGTGTGACGCAGAGGGAGTCGCCGGTATGGGTCCCCATGGGATCGACGTTCTCAATGAAACAGACGGTGATTATCTGGTTCTTGGCATCGCGGATTACTTCTAGCTCCAGTTCTTCCCAGCCCAGGACCGACTCTTCCACCAGGATCTGCCCGATCCGGCTGGCGGCAATCCCCCGGCTGGCAACAGCCCGCAATTCCTCGGTGTTATAGACGAGGCCGCCGCCGGTCCCGCCAAGGGTATAAGCGGGGCGGATTACCACAGGGTAGCCCAGTTCCGCGGCGATTTTTTCCGCTTCTTCCACGCTGTAGGCGGGTTTGCTCCTGGCGGTCTCGATCCCGAGCCGGTCCATGGTTTCCTTAAAAGCGATCCGGTCTTCTCCCCGCTCGATGGCATCGGCTTGCACACCGAGGATCTCCACCCCGTACTCGGTGAGGACCCCCGCCTTGTACAGATCGGCGCAGAGATTAAGGGCGGATTGGCCGCCCAGATTCGGCAGGAGGGCATCCGGCCGTTCTTTTTTTATGATCTCCGTGACGGTTTTTACGTTCAGCGGTTCAATATAGGTGATGTCGGCCATTTCCGGGTCGGTCATGATGGTTGCCGGGTTTGAATTGACCAAAACAATTTCGTAACCAAGTTTACGTAAAGCCTTACAGGCCTGGGTACCGGAGTAATCAAACTCGCAGGCTTGCCCAATAACAATCGGTCCGGAACCAATAATCATCACTTTTTTGATGTCCTGGCGTTTCGGAATGGTGACCACCTCATTCGTAAAAATACACCATTCAATATTATATAGTCTCTCCTTGTTTTTGCAAGAGAAAATTTCCGCAAAGGCGTCATGGATCCCGTATACAACAGGCTGGAGGGGATCAATTAACAAGGCGGTTGATATCCCGGGAAGAAGGCGGCTGAAACCGGTTATGATATACTGCAGGGCGCCAGAATGATCTTGCAGTTTTGCCCAAGTTTAATTATACTTTAACCTATAGGCCGAGGACGGGAAACGAGGTGGAACGATGGGGGAAAAAGTCACCGTAAAAGAGCTGTTTCGTGCGGCCCAAATCCATCTTGGGAAAAAGATCGAGATCTCCGGGTGGGTCCGGACAGCCAGGGATTCGAAGGCCTTTGGGTTTATCGAGGTCAACGACGGGACTTTTTTCAAAAACCTCCAGGTGGTTGTCGATGAAACCCTGCCGAATTTCAAGGAAGCCGTCCGGTTGCCGGTGGGAACAGCGGTACGGGTGGCAGGAGAATTGGTGGAGAGCCCTGGGGCCGGCCAACCTTTTGAACTTAGAGGAGAAAAAGTCGAGGTAGTAGGCACGGTGGCCCCGGGTTACCCGTTGCAGAAAAAACGCCACTCCTTCGAGTATTTACGGACCATCGCCCACCTGCGTCCCAGGACCAATACTTTTTGGGCTGTCTTCCGCGTGCGTTCCCTGGCCGCCCAAGCAATCCACAATTTCTTTCAGGAGCGAGGCTTCATTTATATACATACCCCGATTATCACGGCCAGTGATTGCGAGGGTGCGGGGGCGCTTTTTCAGGTCTCCACCATCGACCCGGCCGACCCGCCGCGGGACGAGGAAGGGGAAATTGATTACGGTAAAGATTTTTTTGGCAAGCGGACCTTCCTGACGGTCAGCGGGCAACTGGAAGGCGAGGCCTTTTGCCATGCCTTCCGGAATGTCTATACCTTCGGCCCGACTTTCCGGGCGGAAAACTCCAATACGCCCCGGCATGCGGCGGAGTTTTGGATGGTCGAGCCGGAGATGGCCTTTGCCGGCCTGGAAGAGGATATGGAGTTGGCGGAAGCGCTCATCAAATACTTGGTCAAGCAAGTATGGGAGCAGGCCCCGGAAGAAATGGAGTTTTTCCAGCGCTTTATCGAGAAGGACCTCTTTACCCGTTTGGAAAACCTTTTGGAGGCGGAGTTTGCCCGGATTACTTATACTGAAGCCGTCAAGTTGCTACAGGAGTCCGGGGTGGCCTTTGAATACCCCGTGGAGTGGGGGAAGGACCTCCAGACGGAACATGAGCGGTATTTAACGGAGAAGGTCTTTAAGAAGCCGGTTTTTGTCACCGGGTATCCTAAAGAGATCAAAGCCTTTTACATGCGGCTCAATGACGACAACAAAACCGTGGCCGCCATGGACCTGCTCGTCCCCGGGGTCGGGGAACTGATCGGCGGCAGCCAGCGGGAAGAGCGGTTGGCGTTGTTGGAAAAACGCCTGGCGGAACTGGGGATGAGGAAAGAGGATTACAGGTGGTACCTGGAACTCAGGGAGTACGGCGGGGTGCCCCACGCCGGCTTCGGCCTGGGTTTTGAGCGGGCGATCATGTATCTTACCGGGATGAAGAATATCAGGGATGTGATTCCTTTCCCGCGGACCGTCCGGTCGGCGGAGTTTTAGAACTTAGTAGAGTTTACCCCCGGAACTAAGTGGATTTTACCTAAAAGATGAAGCCAGGGAGGGGAAAAAGTGGAGAATACCAGGCAGACAGAGCCCACAAATTTTATTGAAGAGATTATCACCAGGGATTTGGAGACCAATAAGTATGGGGGCAGGGTGCACACGCGTTTTCCACCGGAGCCCAACGGCTATCTCCATATCGGCCATGCCAAAGCCGCCCTGTTGAATTACGGGTTGGCCGAGAAATACGGGGGCCTTTTCAACCTGCGCTTTGACGACACCAACCCCACCAAAGAAGATGTCGAGTATGTGGAGTCGATCAAAGAAGACCTCGCGTGGCTGGGGTGCAAATGGGATGACCGGCTTTTTTATGCCTCCGATTATTTTGAGCGCCTCTATGAATATGCGGTGCGCCTGATTGAAAAGGGCCTGGCCTATGTCTGCGACCTGAGCCCGGAGGAGATCCGGGAGTACCGTGGGACCCTCACCGAACCCGGGCGGGAAAGCCCGTACCGGAACCGCCCGGTCGCCGAGAACCTGGACCTTTTCCGCAGGATGCGGGCGGGCGAGTTCCCCGAAGGTTCCCGGGTCTTGCGGGCAAAGATCGACATGGCCTCGCCCAATTTGAACATGCGGGATCCGGTGATTTACCGCATCATGCACGTACCGCACCACCGGACCGGTGACAAGTGGTGCATTTACCCGATGTATGACTTTGCCCACCCGCTTTCCGATGCCATTGAAGGGATTACCCATTCCGTTTGCAGCCTGGAGTTTGAGGACCACCGCCCCTTGTACGATTGGTTCCTCGAAGCCCTGGAGATTGAGCAGCCGCCGCAGCAGATCGAGTTTGCCCGCCTCAATCTCAACTATACGGTGATGAGCAAGCGGAAACTCCGGCAACTGGTGGAAGAGGGGTATGTCAACGGGTGGGATGACCCGCGGATGCCGACGTTGTCGGGGTTGCGCCGGCGGGGTTACACCCCGGAAGCCATCCGCGATTTTTGCCAGCGCATCGGCGTGGCCAAAAGCAACAGTGTGGTTGATATCGCCCTCCTCGAACACTGCCTGCGGGAGGATTTGAACAAGCGGGCGCCGCGGGTCATGGGTGTTCTGCGCCCCCTGCGCCTGGTGATCGAGAATTACCCCGAAGGCGAGGTGGAAGAGGTGGAAGCGGTCAACAACCCGGAGGACCCGGCCATGGGCACACGGAAATTGCCATTCTCCCGCGTGCTCTATATCGACCGGGACGATTTCCGGGAGGTGCCGCCGAAAAAGTATTACCGCTTGGCACCCGGGCGGGAGGTCCGGTTGAAATATGCCTACCTGGTCACCTGCACGGATGTGATCAAGGATGAGCGCACCGGTGAAGTGGTGGAATTGCGTTGTGTCTATGATCCGGCAAGCAAGGGCGGTTCGGCGCCGGACGGCCGTAAGGTCAAGGGGACCATCCACTGGGTCTCCGCCGACCATGCGCAACCGGCCGAAGTCCGGCTTTATGACCGCCTTTTTACCCGGGAGAATCCTGACGATGATAAAGACGGCGGGGATTTTAAGGACTACATCAACCGGGACTCCCTGGAGGTTTTAACTTCCTGCCTGGTGGAACCGGGCCTTGCCAATGCCCGGTCCGGGGAGTTTTTCCAGTTTGAACGGGTAGGATATTTTTGCGTTGATCCCGATTCAACCCCGGGGAAACCCGTTTTTAACCGGGCGGTATCCCTGCGTGATTCCTGGGCAAAAATTGAGCAAAAAATCGCAGCAAAAGGATGAACAGAGGAGGGATACCTGTGGCGATTCTCGTCATGCAGGTGGATGCCTTTACTGACCAACTGTTTGCCGGTAACCCGGCGGCCGTTGTTATATTGGACAAGCCGGCGGAGGAAGACTGGATGCAGAAGGTGGCCGCGGAGATGAATCTTTCGGAGACTGCCTTTCTGCACCGCCAGGAAGAGGAGTTTGCCTTGCGCTGGTTTACCCCTGTGACCGAGGTTGAGCTTTGCGGCCATGCCACCCTGGCTGCAGCCCATGCCCTCTGGGAGTGCGGAATTGTCCCCCCGGAGGAGGAGATTAGTTTCACCACTAAAAGCGGGGTCTTAAAGGCAAAAAAGAAGGAGAATTTGATTGAAATGGATTTCCCGGCGGAACTCGCGTCGCCGGTACCTGCTCCCCCCGAATTATTGGGAGCCCTGGAGATCCGGCCCAAGTATACCGGGAAAACCGGTACCGGCGACTACCTGCTGGAGGTGGAGTCGGAAGAGGTTTTGCGCGACTTAAAACCGGACTTTGCGAAACTCGCCGTTTTGCCGATCCGTGGGGTCTGCGTCACCAGCCGGTCGAGTACCAACGGGTTTGATTTTGTCTCCCGTTATTTTGCCCCGCGGCTGGGGATCAACGAGGATCCGGTGACCGGTTCGGCCCATTCTTTCCTGGGCCCGTACTGGGGTGTCCGTCTGGAAAAAGACGATTTCCTGGCTTGCCAGGCTTCAGCCCGCGGCGGGGTCTTGCGGGTCCGCCTCTCCGGAAACCGGGTATATATCGGCGGTGAAGCCGTTACTGTTTTCAAAGGGGAGTTTGCCGGCGGCTTTACCTGCGGGTAAAAATGCTTACCTCCCGGAACTTTTCGTCCTTCCGGTAATATAATGGGTTTTGTCGTGTGCATGCCACGCGGCAAAAATCATTAACCGGGAGGTTTTTTTTGGACGGCAAAGACCTGCAAAAATTAGTTAAACACCTGCTTTTGCTCGGTGACCATGCCGGGCTGAAGGAGCTTATTGCAAAGAAGAAAAAGCGCACCGGTTAACTTTGCTATCGATCGTGCCTGCGTGCAGGAGCGGCTTCTTTCGCCATGCCCGCCGTTCGCGGATATCGGCGCGCGCTTCCCTATTTTCCGCCCGCGCTGGAGCGGGGCTTGTATAAGCGGCAATGGCCGGGGAAATATTAACTATAAGCGTATTCGTGGAAAGCCTATTCGCAAATGAAGGGAAGGGTTTCGGATGGACGAAAGAAGAGAGTCCCGGTTGCGTTTTCTCGTGCCGGTACTGGCTATAGCCCTTCTTGCCTCCGTCGCATGGGGTTATACCCAGTACCGTGCCAGGCGGGCCTGGGAAGTCCGGGCGGAAAACCAATACAATCGCTCTTTTTCCGAATTGGCGCTGCACGTGGCAGGACTGGAAACGCAACTGGCCAAGGCGGCGGTGGCCAACTCCCCCAAGCAGCAGGCACGTTTGTTTACCGAGGCCTGGCGTCAGGCCTATCACGCCCAGGAAGATATCGGGCAACTGCCTTTGGCCTCGGTGGAGCTTGCCCGGACCAAGGATTTTTTAAGCAAGGTGCAGTCCTTTTCCTTTGGGATGTTGTCAGAGGTCGGGCAAGGGAAGGCCATGTCGGATGAAAAATGGAAAACCCTTCAGGGTTTGCACAGGCAGGCCCGGTATCTCTCCGGGGAACTCTTTGCGCTCCAGGAGAGAATCCTGGAAGGAGCAGAGCGCTGGTTGAGTGTGGACCGGGTAAACATGGGCGCCATGACCGCAGACCTCTCCCAGCGTTTGGAGACGAATAAGGTCACCAAGAGTTTTATGATGATGGAAGACGGGCTGCGGCGCCTTCCGGAGCCGGAAATTGAAGGGACCCCCGCCGGTTTCCAGCCGGAGCCGAAAGGGTTGACCGGGCCCCGGGTTGCCATGGAAGAAGCCAGGAAGATTGCCCTCCGTTTTTTGGAACGGGACGGCGGGGAGTACCAAGCGGATTATGACGGGGAAATAAAAGGGAAATTCCCGCTTTACCTTTTTAACCTGAAACGGGAAGGCGGGGAAAGGGGCCGGGGGGCCGAAGCGGCCCGGCTGGCGGTAAGTGTCAAAGGCGGTCATGTCGCCTGGATGCTGCGGGAGAGGATGGTACCCGCACGGGAATTGTCATTGGAGGAAGCCGCCGAAAAGGCCCGGGAGTTCCTCCGGAAGCGGGAATACCCGGAGATGGTCCCCATTTCCATCGAAGAGTTCAGGAATGCGGCCATCATCAGCCTGGCAAGGAAGAGCGGGGAGACAATAATTCAACCGGAGACCATTAAAGTACAGGTGGCATTGGACAACGGCGAGATTCTGGGGATGGAGGCGATTCCTTACTTAACTTTCAGGGACCCGGAGCGCAAGCTCCCTTCCCCCCGCCTTACACCGGCGGAAGCCCGTAAGAAACTGCACCCGCGTTTACGGGTGGAAGGGGTGAAAAGGGTGGTCATCCTGAATGACCGTTTCCAGGAGACCCTCTGTTATGAATGCGATGCATACCTCGACAAAGAGCGTTTTCTCATCTACATTAATGCCCTCACTGGGGAGGAAGAGAATATCAAACGGGTGGACCGGCGCGGGGTGGAACTGGAATAACCCGCAGCAAACCGCAGCCCTACCAGTTTCTTTAAAGCCCGGAAGGGCTTTTTTTCTGTTTGTCGAAATTTATCTCTATAGAATCTGTCCAGCCCGGCCGATATTTTAAGAGAACCGGTTTTGTACTTGCTCATCTTTTGGGGGGGGGTTAAATATGAAAGCACGAGTTATGCTGGTTGACGACGCCAAGGTTATGCGGTTGATGCTGGCCCGTATTTTTGAGCAAGCCGGGTATGAAATTGTCGGTGAAGCCTCCAACGGCCTGGAGGCGGTGGAGAAATACAAGGAAATCAAGCCGGACCTGGTCATGATGGATATAACCATGCCGGAGATGTCCGGGATTGACGCGGTCAAGGAGATCAGAAATATCGACCCGGATGCGCGGATCATCATGTGTACAGCCATGGGGCAAAGACCCCTTGTGGTCGAAGCGATTACCGCCGGGGCCATGAACTACATCGTCAAACCCTTCACCCCTTCCAAAGTATTAGAAGCAGCAAAAGAAGCTCTGCGCGGCAAAGAATAAGCCTATCTTTTGAGCAAGAGGTATGAACCGGCCGCCAGCAAGAGGATTCCCATCAACTTAACCCAGTTAAAAGGGAGATGCTCCCGGCCGAAAAGGCCAAAATGGTCGATGGCATATGCTGCCAGCAATTGCAGGGTAATAATCCCCGTGGTCGCCACCCCCACGCCAAGCCGGGGGATGCTTACGGCCACGCCATAAATAATCGCCACCCCGATTGGCCCTCCGAGCCAGGCATATAAAGGCACGGAGGGTATTTTTTGCATAATTTCGTCGAGACCGGCGACGCCGGGGTTAATGAAGAAGAGCAGGAGGCCGGCGGCGACCGAACCCAGGAGGTTAACAATGAAGGTGGCAGGGATCAGGCCAACGATCTTCCCGGCCTGGGCGTTAAAGGTACCCTGCACCGCCATTAAAGCTCCGGCCAGCCCGGCGATGAGCAGGAAAAGGATTTTTCCCCCGGAAAACAAGTGGTTTCCCCCTTTCAGCACTTTAAACGGAGAATTCTATCTTTTGTCTCCTCCTTTTAGTCTCCCCTGCCCGCGCTTCTCAATACACCCAGCCACGGGCGCCGGATTGATCCGGGGTGCATGAACTCCGGGCCCCGCAGGGATACTAAAGAAAAAAAGGAGGTATCCATAAATGGCCTCTGGCTATCCGGAAGTAAAATGCTATGTGGACAGTTGTCACTATTGGCAGAAGAATAATTATTGCAGGGCTGATGCGATTGAAGTGGATAACCGGTGGATAATGGGGGGAAACGACATGGAGATCGGCGTGCTCAGTGAGGGCAGCAGCGAGGCGGCGGCCTCCGAAGGAACCTGTTGCCGGACATTTAAACCCCGCAAAAAACAGGGAGAAAAGGAAGGTGATGAGGAAGAGCCCGGGCGGTAAGCCCGGGTTTTCTTTTTGGTAAAGAATGTGTGATTTTCTCCGGAGAAAAAGGGTTTTACAAAGGGGGTCACGAATACTCAAAAACCAATAAAGCAAGGGAGGAAGGGATGAAAATGCGTAGCGACCAGGTGAAAAAAGGAATAAGCCGCGCACCGCACAGGGCGCTTTTCAAAGCAATGGGGTATACCGACGAGGAGCTGGCCGGGCCCATAATCGGGGTGGCCAACTCCTTTAACGAGATTATCCCCGGTCATATTCACCTGCGGACAATTACCGAAGCGGTCAAGAGTGGGATCCGGGCGGCCGGGGGCACGCCGGTGGAGTTCGGGATCCCCGGGGTCTGCGACGGGATTGCCATGGGGCATACGGGCATGCATTATTCCCTGCCCAGCAGGGAACTGATTGCTGATGCAGTGGAGATCATGGCCCAGGCCCATATGTTTGACGGGTTGGTCCTCATCCCCAACTGTGACAAGATTATCCCCGGCATGTTGATGGCTGCCGGCCGGCTTAATATCCCCACCATCGTTGTGAGCGGCGGGCCGATGCTCGCCGGGGAGCTAAATGGGGAAAAGCTCGACCTGAACACGGTCTTTGAAGGGGTGGGCGCCCAGGCGGCCGGAAAGATCAGCGAGGAAGAGTTGAAAGTCATTGAGGACCGGGCCTGCCCGGGTTGCGGATCCTGCGCCGGCATGTTCACCGCCAACACCATGAACTGCCTCACCGAAGTCCTGGGGATGGGGCTGCCGGGGAATGGCGTTATCCCGGCGGTCGACGCCCGCCGGATCCGGTTGGCGAAAGCCGCCGGCCGCCAGGTGATGGAGTTGGTCAAAGCGGATCTGCGGCCGCGGGATATCATGACGAAAGCCGCGTTTACCAACGCCTTTACCGTGGATATGGCCATCGGCGGCTCCACCAACACCATCCTGCACTTGCCGGCCATCGCCCGGGAAGTCGGGATTGAGCTTGACTTGAACTGGATTAATGAGATCAGCCGCCGTACACCCCACCTTTGCCACCTGCGCCCGGGTGGCCCCCACCATATCCAGGATCTGGACGCCGCCGGCGGGATCCCGGCCGTCATGGCCACGCTGGCGGAGAAGGGCTTAATCGACGCTTCCTGCCGGACGGTAACCGGGCGGACCGTGGGGGAAAACCTCCAAGGGGTCCGGGTCCTGCGGCCCGACGTTATCCGGCCGCTGGATAACCCCTACCACCAGGAAGGCGGGCTGGCGATCCTCTTTGGCTCGCTGGCGCCTGACGGGGCAGTGGTAAAGCAGTCGGCGGTGGATCCGGCGATGATGCGCCATGAGGGACCGGCGCGGGTCTTTGACAGCGAGGAAGCGGCGATCGAGGCGATCCTCGGCGGGCGGATTAACCCCGGCGATGTGGTGGTCATCAGGTACGAAGGGCCGAAGGGCGGCCCGGGAATGCGCGAGATGCTCTCCCCCACCTCGGCCATTGCCGGGATGGGGCTGGACCGGGAAGTGGCCCTCCTGACCGACGGCCGGTTCTCCGGGGCCAGCCGCGGCGCGTCCATCGGCCATATTTCACCGGAGGCGGCTGAAGGCGGGCCAATCGCCCTGGTGAAAGAGGGCGACCGGATTAAGATTGATATTCCCGGGTACCGCCTGGACTTGCTGGTCCCCGAGGAGGAGCTGGCCAGGAGACGGCAGGAATGGCAGCCGCCGCAGCCCAAGATTACCACGGGCTATCTTGCCCGCTACAGCAGACAGGTGAAATCTGCCAATACAGGAGCGATTACTGATGCCGGATAACCGGAAAGCAGAGGAACTGGTGACCTTAATCGAGGTTGACTCCCTGGCCCGGGCCGATTTGCTCCGCAGCGTTCTCCAGGGCTCCGGGATCCCCTCTTATATCCCGGACGAGGGGTTTGGCCGGGCTTACGGCGGTGTTTTCGGCTTTAAGATTCAGGTGCGCCGGGGAGACCTGGCGAAGGCCAGGGAAGTTTTAGAGGATATCTCATAAATATTCATAAAAATTGTATTAATATATTGCCAACGGGTCCGGTTTGGTATATAATATTAGGCATACTACGTTCTGGTTGAGGAGGCAATAAAGTGGTCAAGGCAGGAATAATCGGAGTCAACGGGTATACCGGCGGGGAACTCGTGCGGTTGCTTGCAGGGCACCCGCGGGTGGAGATTGTGGCCGCCTCCTCCCGTTCCCAGGCCGGGCGGCGGTTGGCGGAGATCTTCCCGTCTTTGCGCGGGGTTGCCGCCGGCGATTTGCCGGTTGTTCCCCCGGAGGACCCGGCTTTTTCCGGTTGTGAACTGCTCTTCCTTTGCACTCCGCATGGAGTTGCAGCCCGGCTGGCTCCGGAGTTTCTGCGCCGGGGCGGGAAGGTCATTGACCTGGGGGCGGATTTCCGCTTCCGTTCGGCGGAGCTTTATGAACAGTGGTACAAAGTGACCCATGCCGCCCCTTCCTTGCTGGCGGAGGCTGTTTACGGCCTGCCGGAGCTGCACAGGGAAGAGATAAAAAAAGCCCGGCTGGTGGGGAACCCCGGCTGTTACCCCACAGCGACCCTCCTGGGCATGGCCCCGCTCTTAAAGGCCGGCCTGGTCAAGGAAGGCCCGGTGATTATTGACGCCAAGTCCGGGGTTTCCGGGGCCGGGCGCACGCCCAGGGATGACCTGCACTATGCGGAGATGTACGGGGACTTCCGCGCTTACGGGTTGACCGGGCACAGGCATACCCCGGAGATCGAAGAAGAGGCGGGCCGTGTGGCCGGGCGGGAGGTCCGGGTGATCTTCACCCCGCATCTCCTCCCGGTGAGCAGAGGGCTCTTTGCCACCATTTACCTGCCGGCGGCCCGGTCCCTTTCCAATGCGGAATTATTCGAGATTTATCAGGATTTTTATACCGGGGAGCCGTTTGTTCTACCCTTGCCTGAACCGTTCCTCCCGCAGACGAAAGGGGTGCTCTTTACCAACCGGTGTCAAGTGGCGGCACGGTTTGACCCCCGGACCGGGCAGATCATTGTCCTTTCCGCCCTGGACAATATGGTGAAAGGCGCTGCCGGGCAGGCGGTCCAGAATATGAACCTTCTTTACGGTTTCGATGAGACCCTGGGACTGGAGACCCCCGGGATCTGGCCGTGAGTAGTTGGTACTCCGGCGAGAAGCTGTAATTTTGTAGAGTTTAATGAGTAATTTAAAGAGAAAAGGATGGGGAGAAATGACCTATATCACCAGCGGGGTGACCGGGCCGCGGGGATTCTCCGCGGCCGGGATCTCCTGCGGCTTAAAAAAAGACGGCGCGCCCGATTTGGCGCTGGTTTTCTCCGAAAGCCCGGCTGTTGCGGCCGGGGTTTTTACCACCAACAAGGTTCAGGCCGCCCCGGTAATCGTCAGCCGGGAGCACCTGGCGGCGGAATACGCCCGGGCAGTGGTGATTAATAGCGGCAACGCCAATGCCTGCCTGGGAGAGCAGGGTTTGGCGGATGCCCGGGCAGTGGCGGAAAAAACCGCCGGCCTCCTGCAGGTCTCCCCCAGGGAGATCCTGCTGGGGTCCACCGGGGTCATTGGCGTGCCTTTACCGGTTGGGAAGATCCTGTCTGCCCTGCCCGCCCTGGTTGACAGTCTTTCCTCCACCGGCGGGGCGGCGGCGGCCAGGGCGATTATGACCACGGATACCCGGCCGAAAGAATGGGGCCGCCGTTTGGAACTGGGCGGCGGAGAGGTGCGGATCGGCGGGATGGCCAAGGGGTCGGGCATGATCAACCCCAGGATGGCCACGCTGCTGGCGGTGATTACCACCGATGCCCGGGTGGAGAGGGAACTCCTCCGGGAAGCGTTGCGGGAGGTTAACAACCTGACCTTTAACCGGATCACAGTTGACGGCGATACCAGCACCAACGATACGGTTTTTCTCCTGGCCAACGGGATGGCCGACGCTCCGCCGGTGACCCGCGGGCGGAGCCTGGATGAGTTTACGGCCGCTTTATATGACGTGGCCGCGGAATTGGCCAAAATGCTCGTTAAAGACGGGGAGGGCGCCACCAAGTTCATTACGGTCCGGGTGACCGGCGCCGCCACTGTGGAAGAGGCGGAGACAGCCGCCCGGGCGGTGGCCAATTCCAACCTGGTGAAGACGGCTTTCTTTGGGGAGGACGCCAATTGGGGCCGGATCCTGGCGGCCGTTGGCTATTCGGGGATTGATTTTTCCCCGGAGGCGGCTGAGATCAGCCTGGGCGGTCTAGCCGTTTTCAAAGACGGCAGGGGCCTTGCGTTCTCCGAGGAGGAGGCGGCACGGATCCTGAAAGCCCCCGAGGTGGAGGTGGTGATCGATCTCCACCGGGGCGCGGCGGAGGCCAGTATCTGGACATGTGATTTCTCGTATGATTACGTAAGAATAAACGCCAGTTACCGTTCGTGAAACGTATTATGTATCCGTTGAGCTTCAGAGGTTTTCATCCGTACCGCACGTGTTTGTCTGTTCCGTACCGGAGATATATGACAGGACGACGTTTTATGTGCCGTGCGCGTCTCTATGGATGCAACGGCCCGTCTGCGCATGTACGCTGCGCGTTGTAGAATGATCCTTTGCTGGAGGGAGAAAACAGGTGCAAAAGATGGAAGAGATCATGAACCGGGCACAGGTCCTAATCGAAGCGATCCCTTATATCCGGGCGTTTCATGGCAAGACTTTTGTGATTAAATACGGCGGCCACGCCATGTGCGACCTTGAACTTAAGCAATCGGTTATGTTGGATATCACCCTCCTCAAGTATTTGGGGTTAAACCCCGTCCTGGTGCACGGCGGCGGGCCGGAGATCACCGAGATGCTGGAGAAGATCGGGAAGAAAAGTGTACGCCTGCACGGGCAGAGGGTGACCGACCGGGAGACGATGGAAGTAGTCAATATGGTCCTGGCCGGCAAGATCAATAAAGAGCTGGTCACCATGTTGAACCATTTCGGGGTGAAGGCGGCCGGCCTCTCCGGGCAGGACGGGGGCCTGCTGATCGCCACCAAGAAAAAACTCCCCGGCGGGGAAGACCTGGGGTTTGTCGGGGAAGTGGAACGGGTCAACCCGGAACTGCTCCACAACTTGCTGGCCAAAGGCTATATACCGGTGGTGGCCACCGTCGGGGTGGACGTTGAAGGCGAGATCTACAATATTAACGCCGATACCGTGGCCGGGGAATTGGCCGCAGCGTTGCAGGCGGAGAAGTTGATTATCCTCACGGATGTGGAGGGGATTTATGAAGACCCGGCGGACAGTTCCACCTTGATTTCGAAACTGAAGATCGGGACGGCGCTGGAGATGATAGAGGACGGGCGGATTGACAGCGGGATGATCCCCAAAGTGCAAGCATGTATCTATGCACTGCGGCACGGGGTGAGCCGGACCCATATCATCGACGGGCGGCGCCCCCACTCCTTGCTACTTGAGGTTTTGACGGATAAAGGTATCGGCTCGATGGTGGTGGAATAACCCGGTGACGGTGGAATAAGATCTGGGAGGGTAATGCAATGAAAACTCAGGAATTGCTGGCCAGGGGAGAAAAGGCGATGATGAGGAATGTTTCCCGGTTGCCGGCGGTTTTTACCCGTGGCGAAGGCGCCTGCCTTTACGATGCTGACGGCAAAAAATATATCGACTTTTTGAGCGGGATCGCCGTTTTAGCCTTGGGCCATTCCCATCCCCGGTTGGTCTCGGTCATGCAGCGGCAGGCGGCAAAGATCCTCCATGTCTCCAACTACTTTTTCCTGGAGGAGCAGGTGGAACTCGCCGAAAAGCTGAAGGGCCTCTCCGGCTTGGACCGGGTCTTCTTCTGTAACAGCGGGGCGGAGGCCAACGAGGCCGCCATCAAGCTGGCGCGGAAATACGGCCGGAAACTGGGGGGCAAATACGAAATCATCACGGCGCTCGACTCGTTCCACGGCCGGACCATGGGCGCGCTGGCCGCAACCGGGCAACCCAAGTACCAGGAGGCCTTTTCACCGCTGCCGGAAGGGTTTCGCTATGCACCCCTTAACGACCTGGCCGCCTGGGAAGCGGCGATCAATGACCGGACCTGTGCCGTATTGATCGAGCCGGTCCAGGGTGAGGGCGGGGTCCGGCCGGCGACAAAAGAATTCATCCAGGGCTTGGCGGAACTCTGCCGGAAACACCGGCTGCTCCTGATGATGGATGAGGTCCAGACCGGTCTCGGCCGGACCGGGCGGTTTTTCGCCTGGGAGCATGCGGGTGTCAAACCCGATGTCCTGACCCTGGCCAAAGCTTTGGGCCACGGGATTCCCCTCGGCGCCGTCCTGGTCCGGGAGGAGGCAGCCGTTTTCGAACCGGGAGATCACAGTACCACCGTGGGCGGTGGGGGTATGGCCTTTGCCGTTGCCCTGGAGGTCCTGCGGATCATGGAAGAAGAGGATCTGCCGGGGAGGGCTGACCGTCTGGGCCGGGAATTGACGGCACTTTTCGGCCAGTGGCAGGAAAAACTCCCTGTGGTCAAGGGAGCAAGAGGGCTGGGCCTGATGCTGGCTTTGGAACTTGACTGTCCGGCCAAGCCGGTGGTTGATACCTGCCTTGAACGAGGGCTGCTGCTCAATGCCGTTACCCCCACGGCCCTCCGGCTCTTGCCTCCCTTGAATATCAGCAGGGAGGATCTGGAGAAGGGATTGGAGATTCTTTACGGAGTCCTGGAAGAAAGGGGCGGTTAAACTAGCCGCCCCTAAAATTTTACGTTCAGTCCCAGTGTCAGGTGCCAGTTATCCCGGGTGTTGCAGATTTCTCCCTGGATAGCCACATGGGGCGTTATACCGGTTTTGTACCCGACAACCAGCAAATCATCGGTTAGAGATTCGGCCCCGTAAAAACCGCCGTATAAAAGGGATTTCTTTGTGAGTTCATAAGCGGCTTCCGCGTAAAACCCGAATTCTGTCTCTGTACCATTCTGCCGCCGGCTGTTGATGCCCACCACTTCACAAAGGAGATGAAGCGGTCCGGTACGGTAACCGGCGTCAATCAACAACCCGAAGTCGCTGGTATTTACTGCCCGGGCCCGGTTTATGGAAGCCACCCCCACCCCGATTTTCAAATCCGGATTCAGGTGAAAAATTCCCCGTCCGGCCAGATCGGTCCCGTCTCCGGGGTGATGATTTGAAACCGATGTTACCAGGGTAAAACGTTCAAAATCAGTTTTATACTTTACACCGATTCCTTTATGGAACCCGGAGTCGGCCGGTGCGGTCGCCCCTCCCCTCCTTTGCAGGTTCTGGGCCAGGCTGCCGTTGATGGTTACGGAGGCACCGGAAGCCCAGTCAATGTAGAACCGGCCGATATTGACCTCGTCCTTACGGAAGACGTCGTTGATATAGTAGTAGGCGATGGTTTCTACGCCATACCCCCCATATGAGAATTCTCCCTTTATCCCGTCCTTTGCACCTAAACCGGCGTGGAGATTGAGGGTGAGACCTTCAAAAGAGAAACCAGAATTATCGGCGTCGATATCAAAGCGCACCTTGAGGTCGCCCCCATCCACCAATGCCGCGTGGGACGAAGCGGCCGCCAACATAACCGCCATAAGAGAGAGAATTGTGATGCCGAGTCTTTTTAAAATAACTCCTGTTGCAATTTGTTTTGACATGACTATACCTCCTTCTGGCAATTTTTTCTTGCATGGTGGGTGCTTTGCCGTCCCGGTTTTCAAAAGATATGGAAAATCTTTAAATATATTTCAGTATATTTCAGCACCGGAGAAAAATCTCCTTTTGGCAAAGGTAACCGTTGGCGCAAAATTGCTGTCTGGTTTTTGCACAAAACAGCCGATAGAAAGAATAAGAGCAGCAATAGCGGCGTCTTTCGGGCCGCAGGCAAAAGCGAAAGGAGTTCATCACGAATGCTTCCATCACGAATTACCCATCACGAAAGAGCAGAACATCATTTCTCTGCTTGCTCCTGGCGGTATTTTTTCTTGTTCCGGCCGGCTGCCGGCTCGTACCCATATTGGATCCCACTGATCCTGATCCAAATCCCAACCCTGAAATCGTAGAAGAAAAGACTGGCAACTGGGAGAGAATTGAGGTTGCCCCCGGATTTCTCTTGACCAATAATATGTGGGGGATAGAAAAAGAGACCGACCAGGTAAAACAGGTTATTTTCTTATATTCCGATAACTCCTACGGGTGGGAGTGGGAGAGGGGGAAAACCGGGCAAAAAGGCAATTACCCGGAAGTCGTCTTCGGTGTGAAGCCGTGGGGCCAACGCGAAGAGTATTTCCTCGAAGGGAGCGGGTTGCCACTGCAGTTGGACGAGGTTGATTCCCTGACCATGGAGGTGGACCTGGATTATAAGATATCGCACGATACGGGGGAAAATGCCTGGTGGAACCTGGCCTTTGAGGTCTGGTTAACGGAAGAAAAACCCGGTGGTAATGTGGCGGATAGCATTACCGATGAGATCATGATCTGGTTTGATTGGAAAGATGTGCCGTGGGACCCAAAAGAAGAAGAATGGGAGGATGCCGAAGCTGTGCAAGACGGCCCGTATGAGTATGCGTATTGCTTGTCAAAGGACGAGTGGGGTGAAGGGGAATGGCAATGGCATTACCATCAATTCCGGATAAAAGAGAAAGGGAGGATTCCGGAGGAAGTAAATATAAAGTCTTTTATTGATTATATCAGGGAGAGACACCAGAGAAACGGCAAGCTCTGGTTGGGTTCCCTGGAGTTCGGGATGGAGTACGGGGATTATACCGCCGGCCGGGTGCAGATTAAAAAACTGGAATATGTGATCAACGGCAAGCGGGTCGCATCCGGCAGAACCGGTAAAGGTAAATAACGAAGTTTTTATTTCCTGGCCTTAACAATTATGCTATAATATACTATACTCTTAATAAGATCTGAATATTTACCGGCGGCGTCCGGTGGGAAGGAAAAGAGAAAAAATGAGAAAAACAGGAATAATAGTTTTTTTGGCCTTTCTGTTGGTTTCTATAGGTTCGCCGGTACAGGCCAAAGAATCGCGCATTACATTGGAGAGGAATTTTCTACCGGGATACGCCGCAGGCGCAGACGCGCCGCTCTTTGCCCACGTGGAGCTGGCGCAGCCGGTCCGTAGAGGGTCTTCGGCCGAGAGCTTCGTCGCGACCTTGGCGCAGGATGAGAGATCCCAAAGGATAGTCAGTGGCGGAACCCTGACCGGGTTGGGCTTTCTCTTTATCGGGCTTGGGGTTGCCGCCAGTGAGGGCAACTCGGAAGTGGGGACGTTTTTCTTCGTGTCCGGGGTGATAACAGCCGGGGGAGGCCTGTACTGTCTTTTTGTACCGGGTTATGTGGAAACCCAGTATAAACGGATAAGGAAGATTGAAGACCCCCATGAACGGGAAGCGGAAGCCTATGCCGTGTTGGTGCACTCTGCGACTAAGGCAAAGGTGGAAAGGCTTTCTTCAGCCACCTTCAGCGGGGCTTTGTGTTTGTATCATCTTATCGCTCAACCGGATTATTGGCATGTTGGAGACACGAATTTCAATACATACAACGCCATAATCTTTGGCGCGTCCAGCCTCTATTATTTCCTGGTCAAGTCTCCCCCCGAGCGGATGTTGGATGAGTATGAAGAGGCGCAGAAAGCCAGGGGCCAGTTGACGATCCTCCCACGGCCGGACGGGTCGATTGCCGCCGTCTATACCCTGGCCTTTTAACGGGGAGACCGGTGAGCGCCATGAAATATCCTGCGCCGACTGTCGGGGCTGTTATCTTTAACCCGGAGAAGAAAATACTTCTCTGCAAGTCCTGTAAATGGCATGGGGAATATATGATCCCTGGCGGCCACATCGAGCTGGGAGAAAAGATGGAAGAAGCGTTAAAAAGAGAGATATTGGAGGAAACCGGGTTAAAGATCTACGATATCCGGCTGCTGGCTTTAAAAGAGTTCATATCCAGCGATACTTCTCAAGAAAAGAAGCATTTTATTTTTATCGATTATGTATGTAAAACTGACTCCTCCAATGTTGTCTTAAATGAAGAGGCAGAGGATTATATCTGGATTGGCCTGGACGAGATCGAAAAATATAATATAAACAGTTTCACAAAGGCCCTCCTTGCCGAGCTCCGGGATAAAGAGAAGTCGGTAAAAAAAGTAGAGATATTTTATGATTATTAAGAAACCCCGGGAATACAGTCACGAAACGAAAGCATCCGGAAGAGAGTATAAAGGGGAAAATGGAGAGGATAAAGAGGGAAAAGAAAAGAATCCCTACCCATTTTGGGTAGGGATTCTTTGTGGGATTTCTTATCCCAGCTTTTCCTTGATAATCTCTTCCAGGGTCGGTTCGCCAATCTCTTGGAGTTCGTAACGGACCCGGGCCGCCGGCTTATCAATCTTGATCAGGCGCCGGAGGTCAATGGGTGTACCGATGACCACCGCATCGGCCTCCGCCCGTTTGATTGTCTCCTCCAGTTCCGCAATTTGTTTCTTGCCGTACCCCATAGCCGGGAGGACATTGGAGAGATGGCCGTATTTGGCGAAGGTATCAACGATACTCCCAACCGCGTAGGGCCGGGGGTCGACCAGTTCGGCAGCGCCGTATTTGCGGGCGGCGATGGCTCCGGCGCCGTATTCCATATTGCCGTGGGTGAGGGTGGGGCCGTCCTCCACCACCAAAACCCGTTTACCCGCCAAAAGGCCGGGCTGGTCAATGAAGATGGGCGAAGCGGCCTCGATGACGGTGGCTTTCGGGTTGACCCGCCGGATATTCTCGCGGACCTTCTCCACGTTCTCGGGGTAGCTGGTTTCTATCTTATTGATGAGCAGGACGTCGGCCATGCGGAAGTTGGTTTCCCCGGGATGGTAACGCAGTTCATGCCCGGGCCGGTGCGGGTCGACGAGGACTATATGCAACAAGGGACGGTAGAAGGGCAGGTCATTGTTGCCACCGTCCCAAAGGATCACGTCGGCCTCCTTCTCCGCCTCAGCCAGGATTTTCTGGTAGTCAACACCGGCATAAACCACAAAACCCTTTTCAATATGGGGTTCATACTCTTCCCGCTCTTCAATGGTGCAGTCGTGTTTATCCAGATCCTCATAGGAAGCAAACCGCTGGCAGGCCTGTTTTTCCAGGTCGCCGTAGGGCATGGGGTGACGGATGACCACCAGCTTTTTCCCCATCTCCTGGATGATCTTCGCCACTTTCCTGGTGGTTTGGCTCTTGCCGACGCCGGTACGGACGGCGCAAACAGAGATCACCGGGACACGGGCGTCAAGCATGGTGGTTTTTGGCCCCATCAGGCGGAAATCCGCGCCGGCGGCCATGGCCAGGGAGGCCCGGTTCATCACATATTCGTGGGAGGCGTCGCTGTAGGCAAAGATCACCTCGTCCACGTTGTTCTCCTTAATCAGGGCCGCCAAATCCGCCTCGTCGTAAATGGGGATCCCTTCCGGGTAAAGGGGACCGCTTAAGGCCGGCGGGTATTTTCTCCCGTGGATGTCGGGGATCTGTGTTGCGGTAAAGGCCAGAACTTCATAATTCTCATTATCCCGGAAATAGGTGTTAAAATTATGGAAGTCCCTTCCTGCCGCACCCATGATAATAACTTTCTTCTTCAAACTGACCAACCTCCTGTGGTATAAATATGATGCCGCACCCGGAAGTATGTTTTGTGCTTGGAGACGCCGTATACCTGTTTATCCAAGCAGAAACATGCCGGAGGTACAACTCTTTTTTATTCTGTGAAAAACCGCCATCTCCTGCAATATTATGCGTATCCTTTGTAAAATTTTTAGATCAATTTTTATACTTGGCCAACTCGGCCCGGGCAGATTCCTTGGCCTCGCGGTCCATCTTCGGGTCTTCGGGATCCTCGGGAAGGGAGAGGCATTTGGTAAAGGCCTCTATGGCCAGATCGGGTTTTTTTGCCTCCAGGGCGATACAGCCGTATATGTACCAGTCGTAAGGGGAGTCCGGAGACAAGGCCACCAGTTTTTCCGCCAGTTGAAAAGCGGTTTTGATATTACCGATACTCAGCGGCCGTCCCGGGGCTTTCCAATAGAGTTGCGCCAGGGGGTTATAGGCCAGGGGCCGTTCCGGGTCGATCTCCAGGCACCGCTCCAACGCCTCCCGCATTGGTTTGACCATAAAAAGGCTGTTCATTACCCCCCGTTCCTGTCCGATGCTGCCGAGTAATACTCCCAGGTAAAAAAAGCCTTCATAACCCTCGCTGTTAACCATTGTGGCCTGCTCCGCGTATTCCTTTCCCTTTTCATAGAGGCGGATCTTTTCTTTGCTCTCCTCCGCGTGGTCACCCAGGAAGAGATACCCGCGGGCCGCCCGCCAGAGCAGTTCATAATCGGCGGGATTTTCCCCGTGCGCATTTAAGTTTTCTTCTATTATTTCCATCATCCACCGGGAAGTTTCCGGGGATTCACAACGCCGGGCATAGAGGTTGTCCACCATATTCAAGAGGCTGTTTTCTTCGGTTTCTCCGCAAGCCACAGGAGCTAAAAACAGATAAAGACCGGTGATCACCCAGATGAATCTTTTTATGCACCTCTTCGACACAGCAACCGCCTCCGTGAGATAAAATTGGATTAGTTGATTATTTGCACTTCGCGAAGGATATTCCTCCTTTTTCCTGTTTTTTTCTTTACCTTGTTTCGTTATCCACTAAAGGCATAGGTAAGTTTGCCGGTCTTTGCGGAGAGGAAGGAATAGATCTCCGGGTAGTTCTCTTTGTAACAGGGATCAGTTTCCGCGGCGATCTTGGCAAAGGCGAAGGCGTCATCCCACAGGAATTCCCGGGGTTTGTAGCCGGTCCCCAGTTTCCTGAGGATGGCGGTATTTGCTGCGACAAACGGCAGTTCACCCAGGGGCGGCTTAAGGCGGAGGGCATAGGCGAAATCAATCAAGACAACTCTGAGGAAAGAGGGGTCTTTTTTCGTGCGCACAATTAAGTTGGGCGGGCGGACATCACGGTGAATCACCCCGGCCCCGTGTAAAACCTCCAAGATGGAGCAGAATTGTTCCAGCAGCGGCCGGTGGATTTTCGGGTCGCGCCGGTTTTGGCCGAGGAATTTCTCAAGGGTCTGCCCTTCGATAAACTCCGTGGCAATAAAAGCGAAGGGCGTTTTCGTCCGGCAGGCGAGGACTTTCGGGAAAAACCCGGCTTTGCCGGATTTCCGCAGGAGGCGGATGAAGAAGGCCTCGCGGGCGGAGGCCCGTTCCACCCTTCCCTCCAACTTGATGAAGACCTTCTTTTTTTCCGGCGTTTCCCCGGTGAAGTAATGAAAACCCAATTTGTTGGGCGGGGCAAAGGGTTTTACCCCGACAATCCCGTATTCCCGCTCCAAATACCGGAGAAAGCCGGGCACGGGTGGGGAAGCGGTTGGCCGCATGGGAGCCCTCCTTATTGGAGCGGTAATTTATTATATGGAACTCACGGTATTAATGCGTTCGCTTTCCAGTGCCGGTTTCTTTATGATGGTCCGGTGCAAGTGCCGCGCGGGCAGAAAAAGGGAAAACCCATCCGTACATGAGGAATCCACAAGCTAACCCTTGCTCATCGCTGTTTTCTGTTATTATTTTAATTTGGTATTGAAGCCTTAATATATTATGATTAAAGTGGTCCGGATCTCTGCGTTACTTGTCCGTACATCTGCTGTAAACACGAGTTGCCAATGGCGTACCGGGAATAATCCGTCCAGGGGAAAGGAGAAAGAAAGATGGGGGATTATAAAAAGGCAAGGTTGGTTTTGGACAAGGAATACATAATCGGTACCACCGACAAGCGGCTTTTCGGTGCTTTTATCGAGCACTTGGGGCGGGCGATTTACGGCGGGATTTATGAACCCGCCCACCCGCTGGCCGACGAGGACGGGTTCCGCCGGGATGTGCTGGAACTGGTCCGGGAGTTACGGGTCCCGGTCGTCCGTTACCCGGGCGGTAATTTCGTCTCCGGGTATAACTGGGAAGACGGGGTGGGTCCCAGGGAGCAGCGGCCGGTCAGGTTGGAACTGGCCTGGGGAGTGAGAGAACCCAACACCGTGGGGACCAATGAATTTGTCACCTGGGCGCGGAAAGCCGGCGCTGAAGTAATGCTCGCCGTGAACCTGGGGACCCGGGGGCCCGATGCCGCCCGGAACCTGGTGGAATACTGCAACCACCCGGGCGGGAGTTACTGGAGCGATCTCAGGAAAGCCCACGGTTACCCGGAGCCCCATGAGATTAAACTCTGGTGCCTGGGGAACGAGATGGACGGGCCCTGGCAGATCGGGCGCAAAACCGCCGAAGAATACGGGCGCATCGCCTGTGAAACCGCAAAGGTGATGAAATGGGTGGATCCCAGTATCGAACTGGTGGTCTGCGGGAGTTCCGGCCGGGGCATGCCGACCTTCCCCGCTTGGGAAGCAACGGTGCTCGAGCATACTTATGAACATGTGGATTATATCTCTCTTCATACTTATCTAGGGAACCAGGAAAACGATACCCGTAATTTTCTGGCGAAATCCCTGGAGATGGATGAGTTTATCCGCACGGTCGTGGCCACCTGCGATTATGTCCGGGAGAAAGTGCGCAGTAAGAAACAGATCAACCTCTCCTTTGACGAATGGAATGTCTGGTACCATTCGAACGAGGCCGACAAGAAGGTGGAACGCTGGAGCCTTGCCCCGCCCCAACTGGAAGATGCCTATACTTTTGAAGACGCCCTGGTGGTCGGGTGCATGCTGATTACCCTCTTGAACCATGCCGACAGGGTGAAAATCGGCTGCCTGGCCCAGCTGGTCAATGTCATCGGCCCGATTTTAACGGAAAACTTGGGCCCGGCATGGCGCCAGACCATCTTCTACCCGTATCTCCATGCTTCCCGGTACGGAAGGGGCCGGGTCTTGCAGCCGGTGATTTCGTCGCCGTGCTATGATGCGAAAGACTACACGGACGTCCCCTATCTGGCCGCAGCAGCGGTGGCCGGGGAGGAAAGGGAGGAACTGACAATCTTTGCGGTGAACAGGGATACGGACCAGCCGCTGCTTCTTGAGGCCCGTTTGGCCCAGTTCGCGGGTTACCAGGTAGTCGAGCATCTCGTCCTTGAACATGAAGATCTCAAGGCAAGAAATACAAAGGAAGAGCCGGATAATGTCGTGCCGCACAATAAAGGAGAGGCCCGCATGGAAGAGGGTTTCCTCCGGGCTCTCCTGCCCAAGCTCTCCTGGAATGTCATCCGCCTAAAGAAACTGCCCTCTTGAGCAAGGCGTCATAATTAGACTGGACTGTGCAGGTCAGGGTTTGCCGGTTGTGGGGCGGCAAAAATACAATACTGCAGCCCCACAACTGGCACTGCTGCGAGGAGACGAGAAAATGAAAAGCCGCCATCATACACGCCTGGCCCCGCTGATCTGGGCCGATGTTCCCGACCCCTCTGTGATCAGGGTGGACGGCGCGGACGGGCGCCCTGTCTATTATATGAGCAGTACCACCATGCACCTGTCCCCCGGTGTGCCGATCATGAGATCCCATGATTTGCTGCACTGGGAGATTGTCAATTATGTCTATGACCAACTGGCTGACAGCGACCAACTGTCCCTCAGGAACGGCGAGAACGCTTACGGGCAGGGGTCATGGGCCAGCAGTTTGCGGTATAACAACGGCCTCTATTACCTGGTTACTTTCTCTTACACAACCGGGAAAACCCACATTTTCAAGACCGCCAATCCGGAGAAGGGTCCCTGGGCGGAGGTGACCCTGGACAGAGTCTATCATGATCCCTCCCTGCTCTTTGATAACGACGGCAGGGTTTATTTGGTCTATGGCAGTGGCGATATTGGCGTTGTTGAGTTGACCGCGGAAGTGGACGCGGTGAAAGAAGGCGGGCTTAACCAGGTAATTATCCCCGGGGCCGGCCGCATCGCCGGTACCAGTTTTTACGTGCCGGCCGAAGGCGCCCATATCCATAAGGTTAACGGGAGATATTACATATTCTTGATCACCTGGCCGCGGGAGGGTTGCGGTCCGTACGCCATGCGCACCCAGTTGGTCTACAGGGCGGACCGGATCACCGGCCCCTACGAAGGCCGGGTCATCCTCAGGGAAGCAGGGATCGCCCAGGGAGGACTGGTGGACACTCCTGACGGCCAGTGGTATGCCATGCTCTTCCAGGACCATGGGGCGGTCGGGCGCATCCCCTACCTCCTCCCGGTGGTCTGGGAAGACGGGTGGCCGGTGTTGTTGACCACGTCATCGCCTCCGTTGGCAACTATGGCGTCAACCCCGCTGTCAACCACGGTTGCCTCTGATGAGTTCGACCGGGACGAGCTCAAGCTTGTATGGCAGTGGAACCACAACCCCGATAACAAATACTGGTCCCTGCGCGATCGCCCCGGGTATCTGCGGCTGGTCAACGGGAGGGTCGCCACGGGCCTGCTCGATGCGGTAAACACCCTTACGCAGAGGACCTTTGGGCCGGAATGTTCAGCCAGGATCGCCATGGAGACTGGCGGGATGAAAGCGGGGGACGTGGCCGGCCTTGGCGTTCTGCAAAAGAAGTACGGTTTTACCGGGGTCGTGTGTACACGTACGCAAGGCGCCGGGGAGAACAAATATCTTGTCATGGTGGACGGCAGTTGCGACCCGCCAAAGGAGAGGGCGCGGATCCCCGTCACCCAGGAACGGGTCTATTTAAGAATTGACATCGACTATAAGAACCGGGCGGATAAGGCGTATTTCTTTGCCAGCCTTGACGGGGAAGAATGGCAAGCGGTGGGGGAGCCTCTGCAAATGGCCTATACCATCCCCCATTTCATGGGCTACCGGTTTGCCCTCTTCAACTATGCGACAGAAGAACCCGGCGGCTTTGTGGATTTTGATTATTTCCGGATCGGGGCGCCGGCGGAGGGTAAGGGGTTTGGTTTTAAGGGTTGATTTATGAGAAGGAGAATTTAGGAGAAATAAGAAAAGAGAGACAGGAGGGATAAGCATGAACAGGCGGCAAGTCCGGTGGCTATTCTTAGTCGTGGCGGTTCTGTTTTTGGCGGGTGGCATTACGGATCCGGCGGGCAGCCGTGTGCACGCGGATGACACTGCAGGACCGGAAGCCTATAAAGACCTGGCCGACCATAACCCCATCATGACCCAGAGGTTCGGCGCGGATCCGTATGCCATGGTCTATGACGGGCGGGTCTACGTCTATATGACCCATGACGTGATCCAAAGGAACCACGAGGGAGAAATTGTTGAAAACACCTACGGCGAGATTAACTCCATTAACTGCCTTTCCTCCGATGACATGGTCAACTGGACGGACCACGGGTGGATCCAGGCCGGATGGGAGATTGCTGAGGACGGGTGGACCGGCATAACCGATTGGGCGCGGAATTCCTGGGCGCCGACGGTAACCTATAAAAAAATCGACGGGAAAGACCGGTTCTTCCTTTACTTCGCCAATTCGGGGAATGGCATCGGGGTCTTGACCGCCGACCACCCGGTGGGGCCGTATACGGACCCCCTGGGCGAGGCGCTGGTGACAAGGGCCACCCCGAACTGTGCCGATGTGGTCTGGCTCTTTGACCCCGCCGTCCTGGTGGATGACGACGGCAAGGCCTACCTCTATTTCGGCGGCGGGGTCCCGGAAGGGAAGGAGGAGATGCCCAATACCGGCCGGGTGGTACAATTAGGCGATGATATGATCAGCCTTGCCGGTACCCCGCAAGTGGTGGAGGCGCCCTGGTTTTTTGAGGCCGCTTTTGTCAACAAGATCGGCGATACTTATTACTACTCCTACTGCACCAACTGGGCGGAGCGGCCCGCCGGGAAAGACGCGCCGGAAAAGGCGGTTATCGCCTACATGACCAGTGACAACCCGCTGGGGCCATGGGAATACCAGGGCGTCATCTTCAGAAACCCGGGGGTGTACTTCGGGAGTTACGGCAATAACCACCACAGTTTTGTGGAGTTCAACGGCAAATGGTATTTCTTCTACCATACCCGGCTCCTGGAGAACATTATGGGGATCTCCGCCGGGTACCGCAGTACCCACGTGGAGGAGATGACGATTACTGCCGACGGGGTCATCCAACCGGTCAAAGGCTCTTTCGCCGGTGTCAAACAGGTAAAACCCTTTAACCCCTACCGGGAGAACGAGGCGGAGACCATGGCCTGGAATGCCGGGATCACTACGGAACCGACGAAAGAAAGGAGTGCAATTTTTGGCGAGGTTAACATGGTGGTCACCGGTATGACCACCGGCAGTTTCATCGGCCTGGCCGGGGTGGACTTTGGGGAAACGGGCCCCAAGAGCTTTACGGCGAAAGTCGCCAGCGTTTCTGCGGGGAATACCATCACCATCCGGATCGGCGACCCGGAGGGCGAGGCCATTGGAAAAGTGGAGGTCCCCCAGACAGGAAGTATGGAGGAGTTTGTCGAAGTAACTGTTGCTGTGGAGAAGGTCCAAGGCCGGCATGACCTGTTCTTTGTCTTTACCGGCGAGGCCTTTGCCTTTGATGCCTGGAGTTTTGCACAATAGCTCTCGTATTCAGGCATTATTATACCGGCGGATGCCGGCTGACTGCGAATATCCAGGGAAATGGAGAAAAATGATACCAGAGGCCAATGGTTATTCTCTACAACCGAGCAACCCCACAGCCCGCAACGGGGGAAGTACTGTTCCCAAGCCCTTTTTGAAGTGGGCCGGGGGCAAGCAGCAGCTTTTGGCGGATTATGAGGAGTATTTCCCCACCGGTTTCCGCCGTTATTTCGAGCCTTTTCTTGGCGGCGGCGCCGTTTTTTTTCACCTGTGGAATACAGGGAGACTCTCCGGCGCCGCCTATCTCTTTGATAACAACGAGGAACTGATCAACACCTATCTGGTGGTCAGGGATGACCCGGACGAGCTGATAAAGATCCTTGCCGTCCATAAAGAGAGACATTCCCGGGATTATTACTACCGGATCCGCAACCTTGACCGGCTACCGGGCGGTTTGGCTGCTTTGAGCGGTCCGGAAAGGGCGGCGCGCACCATTTACTTGAACCGGACCTGTTACAACGGCCTTTACCGGGTAAATAAAAAAGGCCACTTTAACGTGCCGATCGGCCGCTACAAAAAACCGAAGATCCTCGATGCGGAACTGCTGACAGCGGCCAGTTGTGCGTTGCAGGGCGCCACTATTGAAGTGCGGGATTTTCGTTCATTGGTTGAACTTGCCGCGCCGGGAGATTTTTTTTATTTTGACCCGCCTTACCACCCGTTGAGTAGAACCGCCAATTTTACCGGCTACACGGCGGGAAGTTTTTCCGAAGACGACCAGTTGGACCTGGCCGCGGTCTTTACGGAACTGGCCGCAAAGGGCTGTTTCTGTATGCTCAGCAACTCGTATACCCCCTTTATCCTTGAATTGTACAAGGGATTCCGGATTGAAACAGTCCGGGCAAACCGGGCAATTAATGCCAAGAGTAATGGCAGGGGCGCCGTTGCGGAAGTGGTTGTTTTAAATTACTAATTTGGGCCCTGCAGTTATAAGTAAAATTGTTGTAGCTGTTTATTGACAACAGTAACAGTTAATGGTACTATGAGACCACAACCTTCTGAGGGGGGTATCTATGAAAAGATTAATTTCCCTTGGTATCCTCCTGGTTTGTGTGGGAATCGCCTATTCGCACACCTCCCCTTTTAGGGCTGATCCGGAGAGCAGAATCATACATAACCTGAATTACATAGAAAACATGTATTTCAAGTACCTGAGCCCTCATGAAAGAAGAGAAGCCGTTAAGATAATGAATGAAACAAGAGAGCTGATCGTCGGGGTCATTGGCGGTCCGTCCCATTATCATAACATCATGGGTGACGAGGCCTTTTTTATTCTCTATAACAATGTTAAAAAAGAGATAACGGATTCGGCCAAGACAAAACTAATCCAGAAATCCCTGGCCAATGGGAAAATAACCTGTTCGCAACTGGAAAAATTGGTTGCCTTATATACCTTTGACAACCGGCGGGAAGAGCTAATAAAGGGCATAGCTGATAAAATCATCGACCCTGTCAATATCGAGGTTGTCCTGCAACATTTTGATTCCTCTGTAAAACGTGATCAACTGAGGGATTTTTTCAGCAAGATTAAACCGGGCAACTGAGGGTATGATTACTAGAAGAAAGGAGTGGCGGCATGAGCCAGGCTAAGCAGGGTGATACTGTAAAGGTGAATTACACGGGAAGATTGGAGAACGGGCAAATCTTTGACAGCACGGAGAATCGTGAAGCATTGGAGTTCACGATTGGAGAAGGCCGAATAATCCCCGGGTTCGAAAAAGCGGTGATCGGGATGACCCCGGGGGAGACCAAGACAATCAATCTCACGCCGGATGAGGGGTACGGTCCGCATTATGAAGAGTTGGTGCTGGAAGTTGGGAGGGAACAAATCCCTCCTGGATTGGAACCCGAGGTAGGCCAGCATTTAGAGGTTAACCAGGAGGGAAGGGAAGGCTTTTTGGTCAGAGTGGTTGAGGTAACAGAGACAAGTATCAAGTTGGATGCGAATCATCCCTTAGCCGGACAGAATCTGATTTTCGATATTGAGTTGGTTGCGATCGTATAATCAGACTGGTTGATCCATCCTACTTTATCCTTTTCGCACACTCATAAGCCGCGCTGATCGCACCCGGGATCCCTCCGATCTGCATTGCCCAGCAGGAACCGATATAAAGGTTCTTTACTGGTGTTTCCACATGACTTTTCATCAAGCTCTTGTGGAATTTATTCTGCGGATTCCAACTCCAGGCGGAGGTGGCGCCGCCGGTATTGTGGGTATACCGTTCATAGGTCAAAGGTGTCGCCAAATCGGCAAATTCCACATGATCGTGGAGATCGGCGATGATCTCCCGGGCTTTGTCGATCAGGGCGGTCAGAACTTCTTTTTTTAGTTTTTGATAAAGTTCCTTGTTCCCGCCGCCCCAGTTATTCATCCATCCGGTGGGAGCAAAAGACTGGATCATTAACGAAGACTTGCCTTCCGGCGCCAGCTTCCTATTAAGCAGAGAAGGAGAATAAAGCGTGGCGCCGGTTTTTTTGAAATAATCCCGGTCCGCCGGGTCGCGGAGCTCAGCACCGGCATTATCCTCAAGATAATAGACATGGGGAGGTTTTAAATATGCCTGTAACCTTTCATTGGGAAGGGACAAACCAAGATAAGCGGTGACAATCCCTTCAGAGACCGGGGTCTTTTCCACTTTGGCCAAAAACTCCGCCGGAACAACCGATGGGTCGTCAAGCAGCTTCAAAAAGGTCTTTTTATAATCACAGGCGGCGATGACATAATCCGCCGGGTAGATCTGTTGCTTGCAGGAAACGCCTCAAAGGATAATGTACCGCTCTCAAAATAGAACCCGTTCCGCCAGAAGCCGGCAGTATAACCACCGGGGGTTGTATGGGACTCAAAGATAGTTACCTGATGTCCTTTCCTGGCCAGTAAGTTTCCGGCCATTAACCCCCCGATTCCCGCACCAATAATCACCACTTTGCCCATGGAAAGCCCCCTTTTCCATGATTTGTATACATTTAATTATATCACAAAAAAAGAGGGTTTTTGAAAATAAATAACAGGATTTACGCAAATGGGAAATTGCATTCTTGTGAAATTTGTCCTGTGGATTTATGGTATAATAAAATACAATAAGTAAGTCTGGCGGGAACAGTTTTCCCATGGTATTACTCCAGCATTTGCAGTATATAAGTGGGAGGAGAATCATTTTGAAACGTGTGAAATTGATTACCGACAGCGCCGGTGATGTCAATAAGGACCTTCGTGGCAAGTTTACGCGGGTACCTTTGACGATCTCCGTTGGCGACCGGGAATTTGTGGATGATGACAACCTTGATCTGAAAGAGCTGCTGCGGGCGATGAAGGAGTCACCGGAGGCGCCGAAGACCGCCAGCCCCTCGCCATGGGATTATCTCCGGGAATTTACCGGCGAAGATTCTGTCTTTGTAGTGACCGTCTCCTCCAAACTTAGCGGTTCGTACGCCAATGCCGTGCTCGCCGCGGAGATGGCCAGGAAAGAGAAGGACGCCAGTTTTATTCATGTCTTTAACTCCAAAAATGCCACCGTCGGCCAGACCTTGGTCACCCTGAAGGTTCTTGAGTTGATCGAGGAAGAAAAGGAAGAAGCGGAGATTGTAGAAGAGGTCAACGATTATATTGAAAACCTGCACACCTACGGTTTTCTTGAGTCCATAGACAACCTGGTCAAATCGGGCCGGGTCAGCAAGATGATGGCCCGGTTGGGCTCGGCCCTTAACATCCGGTTGGTCTTTGGCCGGAGCCCGGAAGGGACCATTGCCCTGGTGGATAAGGTCAGGGGCACAAAACGGGCAATGCAGAGACTTATCGATTTAATCGCCGAAACCGGTAGCAATCTTGAGAAAAGAATCTGCGGGATTGCCCATATCAACTGTTTTGAGAAGGCACAGCAGCTTTATGAGAAGATCCGGGAACGCTTCAATTTCAAAGATGTGATTATTTTTGAAGCCTCCGGGATCACCACGGTCTATGGGAATGAGGGCGGGTTGGTCATCGCCTTTTGAGGATAGGGCATATATTATTGAAACTGTATAAAACCGGTGTTATAATATTAGGAATACGTCCGGTTGCAAAACATGGAGGAACGGTAGGTGAGAATGATGGCAATGACGATGACAGAGAAGATCCTGGCGGCGCACGCCGGCAAGGAAGAGGTAAAACCGGGAGAGTTGATCAACGCCCGGGTTGACCTGGTCTTGGGTAATGATATTACCGCGCCGGTGGCGATTAAGGAGTTTGCCCGGATCGGGGTGGATAAGGTCTTTGATCCGGAGGCGATTGCCCTGGTTCCTGACCATTTTACCCCGAACAAGGATATTAAATCCGCGGAGCAAGCCAAGATGGTGCGGGAGTTCGCCCAAAAATACGGGATCGTCAATTATTTTGAGGTCGGCAGAATGGGAATTGAGCATTGCCTCCTCCCGGAGCAGGGGTTGGTCGGGCCGGGGGATCTGGTGATCGGCGCCGACTCCCATACCTGTACTTACGGGGCATTGGGCGCTTTTTCCACCGGAGTGGGCAGCACGGATATGGCGGCCGCCATGGCCCTTGGCGAGGTCTGGCTGAAAGTCCCGCCGTCAATCCGCTTTCATTACTATGGGACGCTCCCGCCCTGGGTCGGCGGGAAGGATTTGATCCTTTACACCATCGGCCGCATCGGGGTGGACGGCGCTTTATATTCAGCCATGGAGTTTACCGGGGAAGCGGTGGCTGCTTTGACAATGGATGACCGGTTTACCATGGCCAATATGGCGATTGAAGCGGGGGCGAAAAACGGGATCTTCCCGGTGGATGAGAAGACCCTCACCTATATTGAGGGGCGCCTTAAGCGCTCCTACAAGGTCTACGCCAGCGATCCGGAGGCGGAATATGCCAAGGAGTACGAGTTTGACGTCTCCCAGTTGGAACCGCAGGTGGCCCTGCCGCACCTGCCGGAGAACGCCCGGCCGGTCAGCCAGGTCACGGATGTCCGGATTGACCAGGTGGTGATCGGCTCATGCACCAACGGGCGCATGAAAGACCTGCGGGAAGCAGCCCAGTTGCTCAAAGGGAAGCAGGTACACCCGGAGGTCCGCCTGATTGTGATCCCGGGAACCCAGGAGATCTATTTGCAGGCCCTGAAAGAAGGGTTGATTTCCATTTTTATCGAGGCCGGGGGGGTTGTTTCCACCCCGACCTGCGGGCCGTGTCTCGGGGGACACATGGGGATCCTGGCCCGTGGTGAAAAGGCGGTGGCTACCACCAACCGGAATTTTGTCGGGCGCATGGGGCACCCCGAGAGCGAAGTCTATTTGGCCGGGCCGGCGGTGGCGGCGGCCTCGGCGGTAAAAGGCAGGATTGCCCATCCCGAGGAGGTGGCTGGTGATGGTAATTAAGGGGAAAGTCTGGCGGTTTGGGGATGATATCGACACGGATGTCATTATTCCCGCCCGTTATCTCAATACTTCGGACCCGAAGGAACTGGCGGCCCATTGCATGGAGGATGCTGACCCGGAATTTGCCCGGCGGGTCCAACCCGGTGAGATCATTGTCGCCGGGAATAACTTTGGTTGCGGCAGTTCACGGGAGCATGCCCCGTTGGCCATCAAGGCGGCCGGCGTCTCCTGTGTGGTGGCTGCCACCTTTGCGCGGATCTTTTTCCGGAATGCCTTCAATATCGGCCTGCCGATCCTGGAGTGCGCGGAAGCGGCCAGGGAGGTAAAAGCCGGAGAAGAACTGGAGATCAACCTGGAGGAGGGGAAGATTACCAACCTCACCACCGGCCGGGTTTATCAAGCTACGCCCTTCCCCAAGTTCATGCAGGAACTGATCGCCGCCGGCGGCCTCATCCCTTATGTCCGGTCCCGGCTGAATCGCGGTTAAATCGTTCTTTATTACCCCGCCCGGAAGGGTGATACCCCCCCTGAAGGGCGGTTTTTTTTTGCCAACGCCCGTGCTGCCGGCGGGCGGTAAAAAGCGGACAGCAGGAGATCACCGGGTGATGTCGAAAAAAGTCAGCAGGAACATTTGTGCATGCCTGTTTGCACATGGGGAGAGAGGTGAGGGCTGTTGATTCAAGCCAGGCGGCTGATGAAAAAATATGACAACGGCGTGCTCGCCTTGGAGAATCTCTCGCTCCATATAAAAAAAGGAGAATTTGTCTTCCTGGTGGGCCCCAGCGGCGCCGGGAAAAGCACCTTTCTGAACCTGGTCATCCGCAGGGAGACCCCGACGGACGGTTTTCTCTCGGTGGCCGGGAGAAACGTGGCGCTCCTGAAAAAACAGGAGATCCCCTTTTTCCGCCGGCGGATAGGCTATATTTTTCAGGATTATAAGTTGTTTCCCAATAAAACTGTGCGGGAAAATGTCTCCTTTGCCCTGGAAGTTATAGAGGTTGACCCGGGGGAGATCCGGAAACGGGTCAATTTTGTTCTGGACCTGGTGGGACTCATCCATAAAGCCGAGGTCTTCCCCTCCGAACTCTCCGGGGGGGAACAGCAACGGGTTTCCCTGGCCCGGGCCATCGTTAACCGGCCGCTGCTGCTCTTGGCGGATGAGCCCACCGGGAACCTTGATCCGGATACTTCCTGGGAGATTATGGAGCTTCTCCGGGAGATTAACCGGCGGGGCACAACCATTGTCATGGCCACCCATAACCGGGAGATTGTCAACCGCATGCAAAAAAGGGTGATTGCCCTGGAAAAGGGCCGGCTGGTCCGGGATGAGAGCAAAGGAGGCTATGCGGTTGAAGCTTAGGACTTTCAGGTATTTCTTCCGCGAAGCCTGGCGCGGGCTTGTCCGGAACCGGTTGATGTCATTGACGGCCATGGGAACTATTGCCATCGCCCTGGTTTTGCTTGGCGTCTTCTCCTTGATCACCACCAATCTCCAGTATTTCGGTAATCTTGCCCTGGGCAGGATAGAAATACGGGCTTTTTTAAGTGAGAGCGCCCGCAATCATGAGTTACTGAAAGCAGAAATTCAAGCAATCCCCGGGGTGCAGAGGGTGGAATTCGTCTCGAAAGAGGAAGGCGCCCGTTGGCTCGAGAAGGCCCTGGGCAATAAGGGGTTGTTTCTTGACGGCGAGAACCCGCTGCCAAACAGTTTCAATATCCACCCGGCCCGGGGCGCGGATGTAGAGAAAATCGCCGGGCAGGTCCGGAGGGTGGCCGGGGTTGACGAAGTCGTTTATGGCCGGGATTTTGTCCGGCTTTTGCATCTTGCCGTCCGCCTCATCTGGGTACTGGGCTTTGGCCTCCTGTTCCTGGTTATGCTGGCCGTCCTTTATATTGTCGTCAATACCATCCAGATGACGGTATACGCCCGGCGGAAAGAGATTGAAATCATGAAACTGGTGGGGGCCACCGACTGGTTTATCCGCTGGCCTTTTATGCTGGAAGGCATTATCCTGGGGATTGGCGGCGCGCTGATTGCAGTGGTCATTGTTCTTGAGGCCTATGCCTTTCTCAGTAACCGGCTGGGACAGGTATCAACGGTTCTTTCCCTGTTGACCAGGGCGGAGATCACCCCTTATGTTATCGGCGGGTTCTTCGGGGTCGGGGTCCTCTTCGGGGCGCTGGGGAGCCTCCTTTCCGTCAAGAGGTATCTTGGGATTTGATGCGGGGAGGCAGCAAGGCCTCACCGGTCTTTGCCCGGAGATGGATGGCATATACCGGGCGACTGCCACATATCTAAGTATAAAAGTAAATGGGGTTAAGCTTGGAGGCGTGCCTGTATGGATCAGATAGAGGGAACCGGTAACCGGGTCAAGTTAATCAGAAGGATTGGTATTTTCCTTATTTTTCTGGTCTTTTTGGGGCTGGGCAGGGCAATCGCGCGGGGGAAATACCACGACCTCGGCCTGGCCCTTTATGTGATCCCGGTGGTCCGGTATTATTATATTGAGCCGGTTCCTTTCCCCCGGTTGCTCGGCAGCTATATCCGGAGCGGCAGTATCCGGGGGATGCTGGCGAGTTTGGGCGATCCCTATACCCGTTACCTCAATAAAGACGAGTATAATGAGTTAAAGACGCAAACGGAAGGGACTTACGGGGGGGTCGGTTTTTACACCTACTTCAAGGATGACCAAATAACGATCATGAGGCCGATTAAAAACACCCCGGCCGAAAGAGCGGGGTTGCGGGCCGGGGACCGGATCCTGGCCATTAACGGGGAATCCACCGCGGGGATGGCCTTGGAGGTGGCGGTGGCAAAGATCAAGGGGCCGCCCGGGACAAAGGTCACTCTCACCATAGAGCGGGGCGAAAGCGAAAGGCGCCGGAAGGAGACGGTCGAATTGACCCGGGCTTTGATTCTCATTCCCTCCGTGGAGTGGCAGGTGGAAGAGGACCCGGTGGCCGGCAGGATCGGCCGGGTGAATATCCTCCAGTTCAACGAGAAAACCCCGGAGGATCTCCGGAAAGCCCTGGATTCGTTAGCCGGGGAAGAGGTTTCCGGGCTGCTCTTGGACCTGCGTTATAACCCCGGCGGGCTTCTCACCGCGGCGGTGGAGACCGCCGGCTGCTTTACCGGGGAAAAACCGGTGGTCCATGTCACCCAGCGCGGGAAAAAGGTGAAGACCTATTCCGGCCCCTCCGGGAAAAGGTGGGAACTGCCGCTGGTCGTCATGGTCAACGAGTGGAGTGCCAGCGGCGCTGAGATTTTAGCCGGGGCCCTTAAAGATTATGAGATCGGGACCCTGGTGGGCAGGAGAACCTTTGGTAAAGGCGTTGTTCAGGATGTCATTCCCCTGGCCAACGGGGGAGCGGTGACTCTGACCGTGGCCGGTTATTTAACAGCCGGGGGCCATTCCATTCACGGGACAGGGATTGAGCCCAATGTTATCCCGGAGATTGATGAAAATTTGCAAAAGGCGGTTGAAGGAGGAGACATTGAGGCCCTGGAAAAAGCGGACGCGAGAACAGAAGAAAAGGCCAGAGAGGTCTTGAGGGAGAAGATCCTCCAGGCCCGGCGGGCGAAAAGGGCAGCATGGCGGGGGGAAGAAACAGCAGGATGGTGCCGGGAAAAGGCAGCGGCATAGATTATATCCTGGGCTATCTCCGGGGGACCGGGTTAAAGCCGGGAAACCGGGCACACGCGGCCGGAAGGCGGGAGAGAGTCCGGGATTTTTTGCTCTTTCTCAACCTCGCCCTGCTACTCATCGTTGGTTTTGCCCCCGTAAGCCCGCTTCCGGCGAACCCCGGTGCGGGCCAGGAAACCGCTTTTCCCGGGTATGCGGCTTTTGCCGCCTCGTGCCTCCTCCCAGGTGAGAAGGCGGGTTCCGGGCTTCTCTCTCTCACCCGCCTGTTGCCGGGAGACCGTCCTTTCTCCCGGCAGGAACTCCCCCCTTCCCTGCCGGTCAAACCCCGGGTGGCTTTGATCTTGGATGATGTCGGTTTTGTCCGGGATCCCGTGGAGGCGTTTTTTTCGATCGGGGCCCCCTTGACCTTTGCGGTATTGCCCTGGGGTGAATATTCCCAATACCATGCGGAAAAAGCAAAGAACCATGGTTTTGAGGTAATGCTGCACCTGCCTTTGGAGCCCCTGGATCCGGCGCACGCGCCTGGCCCGGGGACCCTCTTTGTGGATGCTTCCGCGGAAGAGAACCGGCAACGGCTGAGGGCTAATATCCGGAATATCCCCGGGGTTACCGGGGTCAATAACCATATGGGCTCCAAGGGGACCCAAGACCCGGCCTTGATGCGCCTGGTCATGGAGGAACTTAAGGCGCAAGGGCTTTTTTTTGTCGACAGTTTTACCATTGAAGGGTCGGTGGCGTTAGCGGCTGCCCGGGAACTGGGTGTACCGGCGGCGCGGCGGGATTTTTTTCTGGACCATTACGGGACGGAAGATATCCCCCGGCAGTTGGAGAAGTTGTTAGAGGCCGCGCTGGAAGAGGGGAGCGCCATCGGGATTCTCCATCCCCGCCCGGGGGCGGCGGAAGCCCTTGCCGGCTTTCTCCCCCGTCTTCAGGCGGCCGGCGTAAGGATTGTCCCCGTTTCGGAACTGGTGAAGTAAAAAAACCGCCCGCGCAGGCCGGGCGGTTTTTTTAAATCTCGGTTACCGGGAGAGGAATCAGGGGAGTTTTAGCGAATATTAATCGAATACATGTTCGATTGAAAAATCCAAAATTATTGGTATTATAATCATCGCACACGCGCGACGAAGAATACTGATAGTAGATTAACCTATGGTTCAGGATTGATATTATAACCATCGCGCGGTACATGCGACGAATACTGGGTAACAGGAGAGTAAGAAAATGGCGGGATTTGAACTGATCGCCCCTTATGAGCCCAAAGGCGACCAGCCGGAAGCCATCGCCAATTTGGCCGCCGGGGTGGAGAAGGGCTTACGCCACCAGGTTTTACTGGGGGTGACCGGGTCGGGAAAGACCTTTACCATGGCCGGGGTTATTGCCCGGGTGCAAAGGCCCACCCTGGTTATTGCCCACAACAAAACCCTGGCTGCGCAGTTATACAGCGAGTTTAAGGAGTTTTTCCCGAAAAACGCCGTCGAATATTTTGTCAGCTATTACGATTACTACCAGCCGGAGGCCTATATCCCCCAGACCGATACTTATATCGAAAAAGACGCCAGTATCAACGAGGAGATTGACCGGCTCCGGCACGCCGCCACCTCCGCCCTTTTCGAGCGGAGGGATGTGCTCATCGTGGCCAGCGTTTCTTGTATTTACGGCCTGGGTTCGCCTGAGGATTATAAGGGGTTGACGATTGCCCTGCGTCGCGGGGAGTGGCAGGAAAGGGATAAATTCCTCCGGCGCCTGGTGGGGATCCAGTACTCCAGGAACGATCTGGGCTTCAGCCGCGGGACCTTCCGGGTGCGCGGGGATGTGGTGGAGATTATCCCGGCCTACGAAGAGAATGTGATCCGGGTCCAGTTTTTTGGGGACGAGGTTGAGCGGATCCTGGAGATTGACCCCCTCACCGGCGAACTGCTGGGAGAGAAAGAAGCGGTGACCATCTATCCGGCCACCCACTATATCACCACCGAAGAGAAGATGAAACGGGCGATTGTCGCGATTGAAGAGGAGTTGGAGGAGCAACTGGCCCGGTTGCGGGCGGAAGACAAGCTCCTCGAAGCCCAGCGGCTGGAGCAGCGGACCCGTTTTGACCTGGAGATGCTCCGGGAGGTCGGGTACTGCCAGGGGATTGAAAACTACTCCCGGCATCTGACCGGCCGCGGCCCGGGGGAGGCCCCGGCTACCCTCCTGGATTACTTCCCCGATGATTTTCTGGTCTTCATCGACGAATCTCATGTAACTATCCCGCAGTTACGGGCGATGTACGCCGGGGACCGTTCCCGCAAGGAGACCCTGGTGCGTTACGGTTTCCGGCTCCCGTCGGCCCTGGACAACCGTCCCCTGCGTTTTGACGAGTTTGAGAGGGCTGTCAACCAGGTAATATACGTTTCGGCCACCCCCGGACCTTATGAAATGGAACGCAAAGAGCAATTGGTGGAGCAGTTGATCCGCCCGACCGGGCTGGTTGACCCGGAGATTGAGGTCCGGCCGGTGGAGGGCCAGATCGATGACCTGATGGAGGAGATCCGGGTCCGGGTGGAGAGGAACGAACGGGTCCTGGTGACCACGTTGACCAAGAGGATGGCGGAAGACCTCACCGAGTACCTGGAAGAGGCCGGGTTTAGAGTCCGGTACCTCCATTCGGAGATCCATACCCTGGACCGGGTGGAGATCCTGCGCGATCTCCGGTTGGGGAAATTCGATGTCCTGGTTGGGATCAACCTGCTCCGGGAAGGGCTGGATCTGCCGGAAGTCACCCTGGTGGCGATTTTGGACGCGGATAAAGAAGGATTCCTCCGTTCCGAGACCACCCTCATCCAGATCACCGGCCGGGCCGCCCGGAATGTGGCGGGGAAAGTGATTATGTACGCCGACGAGATCACCGACTCAATGGCGCGGGCGATTAAAGAGACCAACCGGCGGCGGGAGAAGCAACTGGCCTATAATAAGGAACACGGGATCACCCCGGCCACAGTGAAAAAGGCCGTCCGCGATCTAGTCAGGGCCGGTGCGGTTGCTGAAGAAAAGGTCCGCTACGAAGTGGAACGGGCGCGGGAAAAAGGCCTCACTCAAGAGGATATTGCCGCGACCGTCGCCCGCTTGGAGGAAGAGATGTTGCAAGCCGCCGCGAAACTGGAATTTGAAACCGCGGCCAAAATCCGGGATGAATTGCGGGAATGGCAGAAGCTACTGGAGGAATGAGCATGAGCAAAGAAAAGATTGTGGTCCGGGGCGCCCGGGTGCACAACTTGAAAAATATCACTGTGGAGATCCCCCGTGACCGCCTGGTGGTCTTTACCGGGCTATCCGGTTCCGGCAAATCTTCGCTGGCTTTTGATACTATTTACGCCGAGGGGCAGCGGCGGTACGTGGAATCCCTCTCCGCCTACGCCCGGCAGTTCCTGGGCCAGATGGACAAGCCGGATGTGGACAGTATCGAAGGGCTTTCCCCGGCCATCTCCATCGACCAGAAGACCACCTCGAACAACCCCCGCTCCACTGTGGGGACGGTAACGGAGATCTACGATTACCTGCGGCTGCTTTATGCCCGGGTCGGCCACCCCCACTGTCCCGATTGCGGCCTGGAGATTAAGCGCCAGACCGTAGAGCAGATTGTCGACCAGATCAACCAACTGCCGGAAGGAACAAGATTTTATATCCTGGCCCCGGTGGTCCGGGGGAGAAAGGGCGAATACGCCAAGGTCTTTTCCGATCTGAAGAAGGAAGGGTTTGTCCGGGTCCGGGTGGACGGGGAGATCCGGGAGCTTGAAGAGGAGATCCGGCTGGAAAAGTATAAGCAGCACTGGATCGAGGCGGTGGTCGACCGGCTGGTTGCCCGCCCGGGGAACGAATCCCGCTTGGCGGATTCGGTCGAGACCGCGCTGAGGCTGGCCAAGGGCCTGGTGATCGTCGCCCCGCTTTCCGGGGAAGAGCAGTTGTACAGTGAGAATTACGCCTGCCCCAACTGCGGGTTCAGTGTGGAAGAAATGACCCCGCGGATGTTCTCGTTCAACTCCCCCTACGGCGCCTGCCCGGAATGTGACGGCCTGGGGACAAAGATGGAGATTGATCCGGAAAAGGTCCTGGATTTCAGTAAATCCCTTCAGGACGGCGCGGTCCTTGCCTGGAGCGCCTACCGGGATTCCTGGTCCCTCCAGTATTTAACGAGCGTAGGCAAGCATTACGGGCTTGACCCGGCGACGCCTTTGCGGGAGGCAACCCCCGAACAGATCGACGTGATCCTCTACGGGACGCGGGGGGAGAAGGTTCCCGTTGTTTACCGGGGAAAGGACGGAAGGGAATGGCGGCATGAGGTCCGCTTTGAGGGGATTGTCAATAATCTGACCCGCCGCTACCGGGAGACCCATTCGGAGGGTATGCGCCAGGAGATCCAGGAGAAATACATGACGTTCCGGCCTTGCCACACCTGCCGGGGGTCCCGTCTTCGCCGGGAGAGCCTGGCAGTGACGGTAAACGGGAAAAACATCAGCGAGTTGACGGCCCTTTCCGTCTCCGCGCTCCGCAAGTTCCTGCGGGAATTGGACCTCAGCCAGAAGGAACAGTTGATTGCCGAGCGGTTGTTGAAGGAGATCGACCTCCGCCTGGGTTTCCTGGAGAATGTGGGTTTGGAGTACCTGACTTTGGACCGGGTCTCCGGGACGCTTTCCGGGGGCGAGGCCCAGCGGATTCGCCTGGCCACCCAGGTGGGCTCCGGCCTGGTCGGGGTCTTGTATATTTTGGACGAGCCCAGTATCGGCCTGCACCAGCGGGATAACCGCCGCCTGATCGATACCTTGAAAGGCCTGCGCGACCTGGGGAATACCCTGATTGTGGTGGAACATGACGAGGAGATGATCCGGGAAGCCGATTATATCATCGATATCGGGCCGGGCGCCGGGAGCCACGGCGGCGAGATCGTGGCCGCCGGGGACCTGAAAACGATTATGGAGAGTCCGGCTTCCTTGACCGGCCAGTACCTCTCCGGGAAACGCCGGATTCCCGTGCCCGCCGGGCGGCGGAAGGGGAACGGCGCCTGGCTGGAGGTAAAAGGGGCCCGGGAGCATAACCTGAAAGGGATTGATGTCCGGTTTCCCCTGGGCTGCTTTATCTGCGTCACCGGGGTCTCCGGCTCCGGCAAGAGCACACTGGTGAATGAGATCCTCTACCCGGCGCTGGCCGCGAAGTTAAACCGGGCGACCACCCTTACCCCCGGCGCCCATACCGGGGTGGAAGGCCTGGAACACCTCGACAAAGTAATTTGTATCGACCAATCGCCGATCGGGCGGACGCCCCGTTCCAATCCAGCCACCTATACCGGGGTTTTCGATGATATCCGGGCGGTTTTTGCCGAGACCACCGAGGCCAAAATGCGGGGGTACAAGCCGGGGCGGTTTTCCTTTAATGTTAAAGGCGGGCGTTGTGAAGCCTGTCAGGGTGACGGGATTATTAAGATTGAAATGCACTTTCTCCCGGATATTTATGTCCCCTGTGAGGTATGTAACGGCAAACGGTATAACCGGGAGACCTTGGAGGTTAAGTACAGGGGGAAGACCATCGCCGATATCTTGGAGATGCGGGCGGAAGAGGCCCTGGAATTTTTCCAGAACCACCCCAGGATCAAGCGGCGTCTCGAGACCATCTGTGATGTGGGCCTTGACTATATCAGGCTTGGGCAACCCGCCCCCACCCTCTCCGGCGGCGAAGCCCAACGGGTCAAATTAGCCACGGAACTCTCGAAACGCAGTACCGGCCGGACCTTTTATATCCTGGACGAACCCACGACCGGCCTGCATTTTGCCGATGTCCAGAAGCTCCTGGAAGTCCTGGAACGGCTGGTGGAGGCGGGCAACACCGTCCTGGTGATCGAGCACAACCTGGATGTGATTAAAACCGCCGACTACATTATCGACCTGGGGCCGGAAGGCGGCGATGCCGGCGGCCGGGTGGTTGCCACCGGGACCCCGGAGGAGGTGGCCGCCCACCCCACTTCGTACACAGGGGCGTTCCTGCGCAAGATTTTGCCTGCGCATTAACTGAGAGTTGCCTGCCTTCAATTAACTTGCCCTGGATTAAACCGGTTATTTATTCAACGGATGAACGAAATTTCAAATACCGGGCCCGGTAATTAAGAGGGGCGGTTACGTACGCACGTAACCGCCCCTCTTTACCTTTCCCAGCTTGCCGTTTGTTGAGTATTTGTTTAGAGTTGTTTTTTTATAATAGTCGGTAATAAACTTAAGGAGGTATCAATTGAAATGGTGCGGCGAAAGCTCTTTTTTACCCGGGCAAGCAGGTGGTTCAGTTTTTTACTGATATTGGCCGTTTTTGCGTTAATGGTATCCGGGTGTAGAAGCAGCGGAGGCGGGGGAATTGATAACGGAGAAAACGGAAACGGAGGGAACGGAGGCGGAGACAAACAAGCCGAGTTTAACGTATTTAAAGGGGTATGGAAGAGTGTAGACGTGGACCCCGCTGTTGAACTCACGATCGATGAGCCGATTGAGGGCACCTATGAAACGTCCGAGCTACTCGGCTATCAACTGGAGTCTATGCTCTTTACAGGGAAGGTGTCCTGTAGCATTTTTAGCGAAGGGCACATCGATATTACCAACGAGGATAAAAATGTAATAGGCGATAAATATATTTGGCTAACGATAGCGTATAAGAACAACAAAATTGAAGGAAAAAGCCTTAATGTTCAGGCGCAAGAAAAAAAGGACGTTGGCGGAGACAATGTAGTTACTTTCTCCGGGACTTTGACGGATAATAAAACTTTAAAAGTAGACTCGATGACGATCACCAGTGGATATAATGATCTGGTAGATTTTTCTGTTGAGGATATTGAAGAAGGCCTGACCTTTAAAAAGCAGTAACCGGCATAAATCTCTATTCCGCATGAGCCAAAAAGGGCTGTCTTAGAAGTGATTCTAAGCAGCCCTTTGGCGATAAATATGAGCCGTGAAATAATTGAGATTTTACGTTTTACCGTTTTTCTCCTGCATCATCCGGACATAAACCATCAGTTCTTTTCTGGAGGAAACATTAAGTTTCGTATAGATCCTTTTGTTATGGGTTTTGATGGTGTTGATGGAAAGACAGAGGATTTTGGCGATCTCTTGAGCCGTATAGCCCTCCATATAGAGGTTGAAGACCGCCCGTTCAGCAGGGGAAAGGGTCTTAATATTATTCACAAAAGCGTCGAACAAGGCGGAAGTCTTTACCGGGTCTTGTGACAGTCCGGCAAGGTCGCCGGAGGCGGCGTCTTGTGCGGTCAAAAAAGCGATCAGATCGTCAATCTCCTGGATGTTGGATCTCATATTATCAGGGACCTTGCGTTCTTTAACCATTTCCAGGGCGCCGACCACCGGCGCCACGGATCTGCGGCTGATCAACAAGGCTGTTACAATGCTAAAGATGAAGAGGGCAAAGAAGAGAAGGAGAAAACGCCGGTTATACTGCCTTACAATTGCCGTTATATCTTGAACCGGGATTAAAACGGCCAACACCCATTCATCTCCGGAAAAGGCGGAATTCTTCGGGTAAAGGTTTATTTTTTGGTGGAGGCCGGAATAAACGGAACCGTCCGCCGACGCCAAATAGTTTGACAGCCCTTTTGCCGGCGCCATAATTGACAGGATACCGCCGCTTTGCGAGGGGACGGCGTGGTAATTACCGGCGTACATAGCTTTTGACGCGTCAAGAATATCCCCGTACAAGGGCGCCAGGATCGTAAAAGCCCGCGTGTAGGTGGGGTTGTTGGGGGTGTTCTTGAGTTTGAACAGCATGGCGCTGACCTCAAAACCACAAACGCCGATCACTGTGCCGTCGGAGGTTATCAGCGGCACGCAGAGCAACATGGCTTTTTCGCAATTGCTGGCCAATGCGGAACAGGGGTTCCAGTAGTATAAACGTGACAGGGGCAGATTACTGCCGGCTGCAGCATTCATGGTTGTAAAAAAGAAGTCGCCCGGCGTTACCTGGAATTCCATTTGCCATTGGGGCAGCAAATTAAGGGGCTTTTGCCGGGCAATGGCAGCGGAACCCCGTAAAAAGCGGAACGCCGGAAAAGTAAGGTTGATCACATTTGGTTCCATGTTTTTAAAAAAAAGCCCGGCCCGGGAGTTTTCCGCGGTTGGCAGCGCCGGGTTGACGGTGGCGTCCAGGATCAGGAAGACACCGCTGCTTTTGCTCTTTTCCAAAGCCATGAGCAGCCGGTCTGCCGACTCGCTGAGGATCGGCTCCAAAAGATGGGGATGGTCCTTCAGGCCGGAAGGGTTCACACCGGCGGCTTTCAGCCTTTTCTCAATTTGCTCCGCCAGATGCTCGGCCAGGGCCACGCCTTCTACAGAGAGGGTGCTAAACTCCCGGGTGACATCTACGGTAATATGTTCAAGCTCATTTTTTAAGAAAACCTGGCATTCCCTGAGGCCGACTGCAAAAACCCCGGTGGAGAAAAGGATTAAGAATATGCCCGACATAACAGCCAGCAAAAAGAGGATAAAGTAGGCAAATGAATGCCAATGCAGGGAAAGCCGGGTTTCTCTAAACAAGCGGATTTTTTCTGGTAGTATCCGTGAGGATATTGATGTAAACATCTTTCGCACCTTTTTCAAAGATTGATAAAGACGCCGTAAAGCTCCTCGCCGACAATGGACGGGGCTTTATTATCCTGGATCACGCTCTTCCTTCCCAAAGACATCAGTTGTTTCAACCTAATCTCGTATGCCTTGCTCAAGCCGTCGAATTGCTCGTAGTTTGGCGGGATCAGGAAGTCGTATTCCCCGTACATAAGCGTGGCCGCTTCCAGCAACTTCTTGAGGTTCGGGGTTTTCGCCGTGTAAATCTCCTGTTTCATGTTGTTTTCAAAGGCCTCTTTGGTTACAGGCAAATAACCGGTGGAATAAACGAAGCGCATATTCTGTTCAGGTTGGGTAAACCATTTTAAGAATAGAGCCGCGGCATATTCCTTTTTCGGTGTAGAACGCTTGATGCACATGCCTCCGCCCCGCTGGATGGCGATTTTTTTACCGCCCCGGAAAACAGGGTAAGGCAGGATATTATAGGTGACAGCCTCAATGGTATTGTCAGGATAAGTAATACTATCGCCATAAAAAAGGATTCCTGCTGTAGAACCGAGTGAACAGACGATCTCGCCGGTCTTGGAAAGATCCGATGAATAACCGTGGGTCACAGCATAACCGCCGGCAAGGGCGGGAAGAACACTAAACTCCCAAATGCGGCGGTAAAGATCGGAAGAAACATGCAGATGATCCGGGAAGACAAACTCCCCGCCTAACTGGGCGATCCCCACCTGGGCAATATTGAACCAGGAATCGGCGGTAAAGAATGTTTTGCCGTCATTGGCCTTGTCAGGTGTTAGCGAATCCGTCCATTCATAATACTTAACTGCAGTTTCAGCAATCCCTTCAAAGGTTGAAAGGCTGTCAAGCTGGACCCCGGTAGCCGCGGAAAAACGATCAAATAATGTCTGGTTAACAAATAAAACCTCGGTCGACTTGGCAATAGGGAAAACATAAAGCTTACCATCGGAAAGCCGGCCCTCTTCGATAAATTGGGGTAGATAGGCATCAAGCTCCTTGGCGGTAAATTGTTCGTCCAAAGGGGCCAATAGTCCTTGTTCCCGCAGGATGATGGCGGTTTTAGGGTAAGCTGTTACGATATCGGGCATCTCTGGCGCGCCGGGGTCGCCCGCAGCAATCATGAAAAGTTTTTCTTGTAATTCCTTTGAAGCTGAAATGGAAGTAACACTTACGATAATGCCTTTTTCCCGCCCGACAGTACTGTTGAATTCGTCGATCAGTTCATCCATTACGCTTTGCATCTGGCCGCCATAATTATGCCACATGGTGATGGTTACCGGTTTCTTTGGATCCGGCCTGTCACTATCACACCCGGCGCTTGCTAAAAATAGTACTAAACCAAGGGTTACCAGGAGAATCATTCTCATAACAGAACCGCCTCCGTTTTTCCACAGAGTAAGAGGGTAAGAGAAAAAATCACCCCTAAAATCACCCCTATATTGCGGTCCCAATCACCCTTGGGGTGATTACAAACGATGAATCATGCCGTATAGTAAAAGCAGAAAACCGTGGAAAATTGAAAATAAAGGAAAAGTTAAAAAATTGTAAAAATAACCCATTTTCATTTTATCATTTATCTTTGACAAGTCAATAAGGATGCCAAACCAACTTTTATGAATAGGGTTTGGGAGGAAAACACGAGAATGAAGATGGTCCCAAATAATCATACTCCTGACGATCTAACTGAATTCCTTCTGCATTATGGCGAGAAAATCCTGCAGCAAATTGAAGGTATTCAACTTATCGGGATAGTTAACCGTTCCCTTCTGGCATTGGTCTATTTAAAGAATGGGGCATGGGATGAAGCGCTCGCGATCGGAGAAAAGGCTTATCATGAGGCGCTTGCAGAAGGAGGGGTGGTAATACCCATTTGCGAGATGATTCTCGGCATGATCCTCCTGGAAAGGGGAGATCTTAAAGAAGCCGGGGAAAGACTAAAAAACTCGGCGGCGCTATTGCTAAAGATGGCAAGAAAAATCACACCGGCGGACACCGGACCGGGAAAGGTGGAGCCCGTTAGTCAGGAGGGTGGTTCTTGCCTTTTCCGGATTCAGATGTTCGGGCCGTTCCGGGTTTTTTATCACCAGGAAGAGATTAACGCCAACAGTTGGCGGACGGTTAAATCCCGCGACCTTTTGGCATACCTTGCCCATCAGGGTAGACCGGTAAGCACCGACCAAATTTTGGAGGATTTATGGCCGGATCTTAATAAAGATAAAGCTTCCGCCGTCTTTCACACCACCCTCTATTACTTACGCCGTCTTGTAAAGCAGTATACAAAGGAAGATATCGTTGTTCACGGTTCCAGAAGGTATCAACTCCGCCCTGGAAGTGTTTTGATTGATAGATATCAATTTGAAGAAGCAGTGCAATGGGCTATGGAAAAAACCATGACAGAGTCTTTGGCGAATGAACTGGAAACCACGGCCGCCCTTTACCGCGGTGATTATCTTGAGGATCTTGACTACCAATGGGTGCTTCCGGTTCGAGAAAAACTGAGGAATATGAATATCAGCTTGAAGCAAGAACTGGCCGGTTATTATTTGAAAAGCAAGATGTATTCGCGGGCCCTGGTACATATAAGGCAGATAATGGCGGTAGACCCGTATTCCGAAGAAGCGTTGCGTTTATTATTGGCAACCCTTGCCGGGAAAGGAGATCTATTGGCGGTAAGAAAAGAATATACGGCCTTCGCGAAAACCCTCTTTGAAGAATTGGGCGTAAGGCCGTCTTTGGAGACAACCGTCTTTTACAAGAAACTCTGCGCTGTGAGAGCAACAGCAATGCACGCATGAAAGTGTAGACGCCGTCCCCACTTCTTCCGTGTTCTTGTTTTCTCCCCGTTATTTCCATATTTTTACTTTGGCGGTTTTACTGCCCCCCCGCAAATTGCCTCTTTGTTCAAGAAGGTTTCCCACTATCTATTGCACTTTCTCCTTTATTTGTGATACCATGAATATAACCGGTGTTGTGTTACCAATAAACCGGCGGTCGATAATCGCTTGCGCTTCAGGTTGCGATATGCGTTCCCGCCGGTGGTCTTTGCTTAGACTAATTACAGGTACGAGGTGCTATTTTCCATGAAAGAACTGATGCTTGGTAACGAGGCAATAGCCCGGGGGGCATATGAGGCCGGGGTGACGGTCGCCACGGCGTATCCCGGGACCCCTAGTACGGAGATTACTGAGACCATCAGCCGTTACGAGGAGATCTACTGCGAGTGGGCGCCCAATGAAAAGGTCGCCCTGGAAGTGGCCGCCGGTGCAGCGGTCGGGGGGGCGCGGGCAATTTGCGCCATGAAGCATGTAGGCTTGAACGTGGCGGCGGATCCCCTCTTTACGCTCTCGTATACCGGGATCAACGGCGGGCTGGTGATTGTGGTGGCCGACGACCCCGGGATGCACAGTTCCCAGAATGAACAGGACAGCCGGTATTATGCCCTGGCGGCGAAGCTCCCCATGCTGGAACCGGCGGATGCCCAGGAATGCCGGGATTATATTTTGGCCGCTTTTGCGTTAAGTGAAGAGTTTGACACCCCGGTCCTGGTCCGCCTTTCGACCAGGGTGGCGCATACCCGCGGCGTCGTCGAGACCGGTGAGCGCCAGGCGGTTCCACTCCGGGATTATCTTAAGGATATCGGGAAATACGTGATGATGCCGGCCATGGCCCGAAAGCGCCATGAGGTTGTGGAAGAGAGGATGGCCCGGTTGGTGGAGGCGGTGAATACCGGTGCGTATTTACCCGCCGGCGTGCGCTTGAACCGGGTGGAAGCGGGGGATGGAAAAACCGCGGTTATTTCCAGCGGTATCGCCTACCAATATGCCAGGGAGGTCTTTGGTGAAGTCTCCTATTTAAAATTGGGGATGGTCCATCCGCTTCCGGAAAAGCTGCTGGCCGGTTTTACCCGGGACCGGGAGAAAGTATACGTAATTGAAGAGGGAGGGGCCTTTTTCGAGACGCAAATAAAAGCGTTGGGGATTAAGGTCACCGGTAAAGAGGTGCTCCCGGCCACCGGCGAGCTCCTTCCCGGACTGCTGCGGGAGAAGATCTTTGGCCATAGCGCCGGGGATAATGTGGAAGAAACCAAGGCCGGGACGGGAGAGGCGGAGGTGGCGATCCCGCCGCGGCCGCCGGTTCTCTGTCCGGGATGCCCACACCGGGGGGTTTTTTATGTCCTGAAAAAACTGGGCTTAACGGTTATGGGGGATATCGGTTGCTACACCCTGGGCGCCCTGCCGCCCACCGGGGCCTTGGATACCTGTGTCTGCATGGGCGCCAGCATCGGGATGTTGCATGGGATGGAGAAGGCGCGGGGGCCGGAGTTTGCTAAGAAAGCCGTGGCTGTCATCGGCGATTCCACCTTTATTCATTCGGGGATTACCGGCCTGGTGGACCTTGTTTATAACAAAGGCCACGGCACAGTCATTATTCTTGACAATAACACCACGGGTATGACCGGCCACCAGCACCATCCGGGGACCGGCTTCGATCTCCGGGGAGAACCCACCAACCGGTTGGACCTGGTTCAGGTGGCAAAGGCCGTGGGCGTACGGCGGGTGCAGGTGATTGACCCCTTTGCCCTGGCGGAACTGGAGAAGGCCGTCAAGGAAGAGGTGGCGGCGGAGGAACCGTCGGTTATCATTGCCCGGCGCCCCTGTGTTCTGCTGGACCGGGGCAAAACCCGGGATTTGGTCCGGGTGGATGAAGAAAAATGCACCTTCTGCCGGAGGTGCCTGGCGGTTGGCTGCCCGGCGGTGGTCGTCAAGCGCGCGCCCGGGGAGAAAAAAGGGCGGATCGTTATAGATGAAACACTTTGTACCGGTTGTATGCTCTGTGTGCAATTATGCCCGTTTGGAGCAATTGAAAGGGTGGAGAGATAGATGGTCGCTCAGGAAAATGTCTATAATATAATCCTGGCCGGGGTGGGCGGACAGGGAATCCTCTTTGCCGCCAGGGTTTTGGGCACAGCCGCCCTGAAGAAAGGGTTTGATGTGAAGGTCTCGGAGGTGCACGGCATGGCCCAGCGGGGAGGGAGCGTCGTCTCGTATGTGCGGTTCGGCCGGCAAGTCTTCGCCCCGGTGGTGGAAAAAGGCTGTTGCGACCTGCTGGTGGCCTTTGAAGAATTGGAGGGCTTGCGCTGGGTGGATCATCTCCGGGCGGGAGGCCGGGTGATCCTGAACCGGCAGCGGATCGATCCCATGCCGGTGATCAGTGGAAAGGCTGAATACCCCGAGGAGATTCCAGAAATAATCCGCCTCCAGGCCGGCAGTGGGGAACTGGTGGATCTGAATGCGCTGGCCATCGCGGAGGAGTGCGGTTCGCTCCGGACTGTCAACACGGTCCTCTTGGGCTTGGCCGCCCGGTTCCTCCCGGTGGAAGAGGAGGTTTGGCTGGAGGCCCTGGCCGAAGTGGCGCCCGCGCGGATGCTGGAGATGAACCGCCAGGCTTTTCTCAGGGGATACCGGTACCCCGCCCCTGCGAGCCAGTGGTAAAGGCAGTCATATTCGTATCATACGAGTTATGAGCCTCGAGCGACAAGCGCCCGGCTCTCCATATAGAAGCGTTTTTCCTCAGCCCGCCCAATCGAGAAGGCCTTTTTCGGCAGGGCGCCGCTGGTGCTGATCGATGGGAAGAGACTGGTCTTGTCAAAGGGTGGCAGGTAAAAGCCGAGGTTCCCCGGTCTTGACCCCAGTTTGGTAACGGCCTCCTCCCCGTGGATATAATCCATCTTCACCTGCGGGTGGCGGGCGGTGAAATCATCGAGGAAAGGCTGGAGGGTGACGATGGCCGCGACGGGAGCGGCGTCCCGGATGGTAATCACGCCGAACCGCCTTTCCTGGATGAAACCAATACGGTGGTTGCCCCTTTCTTCCTCTTTTACCCGCAGCGCTTTCTCCATCCCGGCTCTGTCGGGGAAGAAATCGACAAAACACCGGTTTTGATAGTAGGATTGCAATGCGGAAAAGAACTCCCCGGGCTCAATATTGACCAGGAGCCGGTGGATAGGTTCGAAATGCAGACCCCTGTCGTAGAGGTTGATTATCTCCACCAGGGAAAACCGGGCCGGATGACGGTGGCGGGCCTCTTCAGGCAGGTTCTTTTTGAGTTTTTCCCAGACTGCTTTGGCCGCTGCCAGCGAGTGGTTGCCATCGCCAACGATTAGCAAGAGGCGGTCGCCGTTTTTTTCTTCAGCGGCAATCAGTTTTTTAAGGCCCCCGGCGATGCCGGCCAGGAGCTCGCGGTCGTCCACCCGGTAACCGGCCAGGTGGCCGCTGTCCATCATTAAGTCGAAATCATATAACTTGGGCAGCCGTTCCCGGGCCTGGGCCACCGGTTCGATTACCCGTTCGTCCGGGTCGTTAATGAGCAGGAGCAAATGGGGCAGGTCAAGGAGTGCCCCCTCCCGCAATTTAACCCTCAGGGGCAGCCGGTTGAGGATGGTCTCCTCCGTAGCCCGGATCAGGCTGTCCGTTGTTTTTTCATAGGAGTATTGCTCGAGATCCACCGCGACCAGCAGGCCGTTGCGGGAAGCGTACGGGGTTTTCCGGTCGACCAGGATCAACCCGGGCGGCTGGGGGGAGAGGATCTTTTCCTCCAGGTACTGGCGCATAACCGAATGGATCCGGTTAATTCGCCGGTCACTCTCTCCCTCCTCCAGATAGCATTCGGGGAGGATCATATGTAAGGTGGATGGGGAATCGCCGACAAACTCCTCCACTCTTTGCCAGTATTCCGGTTCGGAGGTGTATTGGTCACAGGCTATTACCGCCCATTTTCTCAGGTCCACATCCGCCCTGGGCAGCAGGATTTCCGGCAGGTAAAGGCCGAGTTCTTCCATTTCGTGCAGATACTTTTCTATGGTTCAACACTCCCGCTCATGAATAATTGGCAAGGGCGCCGGGCCCCGGGTAAGCAAAGTATTCTGAGGGGCGCCCGGAGAATCCTGCTTTTTTCCGCAGGTTTTCCCTTTTTTAATATTACAATATCTTCTCCAGAAAAGAAAGAGCCGGGTTTGGGCGTGGAGCAAAAATACGATGAATTACGGGCCGTGATGAAGAAGCCAGGCCCGTAATTGGCTTAGGCGTTCGTGATCCGGGTACATCCTTTGTTCGGAAAGTTCCGCCAGTTCCTTGAGCATCTCCGGGTGGGCGCGAAAATAGAGGATGAGGTTGCGAATTATGCCCATGGTGGCCGGGGTGAGATAATGCTCGATCCCTTCGATCTGCTCATCCATACCGGCCCCGGCATTGACAAGGCGGAAAAATTCTTTTAGGGTTTCATCCCGCCAGACCAGGAATTTACCGTACCGTATCCCCTTCAGGGTCAGGGCGATATTCCTGTACTTTTCGTAGGTAATAAAACCGGCGTCATTCAATTTCCGGATCATTCTCGTGACCGATGAGGGCCGTACCTTGATGGCCTCGGACAAATCCACCGGGCGGATGTATCCCTGTTTTTTTACTATCCGGTAAAACATCTCCAAGTAATCTTCCATACTCTCGGTGAGCTTGATCTCCTTATCCAAAGGCCTCCCCTCTTTCTCCCGGTTATGCGCGGGCTGTGCGCGCGGTACCGTTTAATTCATGCTTATGGCGGTTCTTGGCCGGCAAGAACTTCAGACCAGCCGGAAAAACCGGGCAACCTGGGTAATCAGGAAACAAAGGGTAATCCCGGCTGCGGTGGGCAGGAGCACGCTGAGGAACGTCCACTTCCAGCTGAGCGTTTCTTTTCTGATGGTTAAGAGCGTTGTCCCGCACGGGAAATGCAGGAGGGAGAAGAGCATCACATTCAATGCGGTCAGCCAGGTCCAGCCGTTGGCGAGGAAGAGGGCGTGAAAGGCCTCCACCGACTCCGGTTCCAGAAGATAGCTGCCGGAGAGGTAACCCATGACCAGAATGGGAAGGACGATTTCGTTGGCGGGTAACCCCAGAATGAAGGCGAGGATAATGTAGCCGTCCATCCCCAGTAAGTTTCCAAAACCCTGCAGCCACCCGGCCATCTGGGTTAGGAGGCTCCCATCCCCGCTTTGGATATTGGCCAGTAACCAGACGAGGCCGCCGGCCGGTGCGGCGATTGTCACCGCACGGCCCAGGACAAAAAGGGTCCGGTCGAGGATGGAGCGGATAAGTAAAGTACCCACCTTTGGCCAGCGGTATCCGGGTAATTCCAGGGTAAAGGTGGAAGGAATCCCCCGGAGAATGGTTTTGGAAAGCAGCAGCGAGCAGAGGAGGGTGGCGCCAACTCCGGCCAGGATAACCAGGAGAACCAGGGATGAAGCGAGCAGGCTGTTCTTCCGGCCCAGCAGGACAACGGAGAAAAAGGAAGCCATGATAAACAGGGTGGGAAAGCGGCCGTTACAAGGGACAAAGTTATTGGTCAAGATGGCGATGAGCCTTTCCCGTGCCGAATCAATAATCCGGCAGGCAGTGACGCCCACGGCATTGCAACCGAAGCCCATGCACATGGTGAGGGATTGCTTGCCATGGGCGCCGGCTTTCTTAAAGAATTTATCCAGGTTAAAGGCGACCCTGGGCAGGAAACCGAGGTCTTCCAGGAAAGTAAAGAGCGGGAAAAAGATAGCCATCGGCGGCAACATCACCGAAACCACCCAGGCCAGGGAGCGATAGACCCCTTTCACCAGCAGCCCGTCGAGCCAGGCGGGGACGCCCAAGGACTGGCCGGCGGCGGCCAACTTCCCTTCCAGCCCGAAGAGGAGCCGGGCCAGCAGTTCCGAGGGGTAGTTGGCCCCGGCAATTGTCAACCAGAAGATAAAGCCCAGCAAGAGCAGGATGATTGGGTAACTGTACAGGCGCGAGGTGACGATATTGTCGATGCGATCATTCCAGTCGGCGACTTTGCCCGGGGGTTTCCGGACAACGGCGGCGACAATCTCTTCGGCCCTCCAGTAGAGAGAGCGGACCACCCGGTCCCGGAGACCCGGGCCGAGTTTTCTCCGGTATGCTGCCGCTTCCTGCAGGAAAGCGGCGATCAGTTCCTCCTGCTCCGTACCGGGGATACCGGCTTTGGGGTTTTCCCGTAGGGCTTCCTTAAGCTGCGCACGGAGGGCGGGATCGCCGTCCAAGAGGCGCAGGGCGAGCCAGCGGGGGTTTAAGTGGCCGCCGTAGAACCGTTGCAGGCTTTTGCCCAGCGCTTGCAGGGCTTGTTCCAACGGTTCCTCATAAACCGGAAGACGGGGAGAGGGTTTGATTTTACCGGCCACAAGATCGTCAACGGTATTTTTCAGATTATCCAGGCCTTTTTTCTCCCGCGCTGCCGTCGGAACCACCGGGATCCCTAGCAGGCTTTGGAGTTTCTTGTAGTCAATCCGGATATTTCTCTTTTCTGCCTCGTCGATGAGGTTTACGCAGAGGATGGTTTTTGGCGTGATCTCCATCACCTGCAGGACCAGGTTGAGATGGCGTTCCAGGCAACCGGCGTCAACAACGACAATGGTGACGCTGGGGGCGCCAAAACAGATGAAATCCCTTGCCACCTGTTCTTCAGGGGATCCGGCCAGCAGCGAATAGGTACCGGGCAGATCCACCAGGTTGATGGTGCGGTTGCGGTGGCGGTAGCGTCCTTTGGTTTGGGTGACGGTTTTTCCCGGCCAGTTGCCGGTATGCTGTTTCAGGCCGGTTAAACCATTAAAAATGGTGCTTTTTCCGGTATTTGGGTTTCCGGCCAGGGCCACCAAGGGCTCCGGCGCGGGACCCGGACCGGCATGCTTCAGATCCATGCTTTTTCCCCCGTTTGGGCTGGTCTATTTCTCTCAAACGGCGTTAAGCGCGCAACGGTTACGGTCGTACGGTAATTAAACGGCTTTCCTCGGCTCGCAGGGCGATAACTGTCCCGCGGACTCTATAGGCCACAGGATCGCCGGCCGGGCTTCTTCTCACCGCCTCGATAGTTGTTGCCGGGACCAGACCCAGGTCCAATAAGCGGCGGCGCATCAACCCTTTTGCCTTTAGCCCGGCGATGATTGCGGATTTTCCTATAGGTAGCGCGGTCAATTCCATGACTAAAACCTCCTGTCCGTATGTGTATGTAGCTTTAGCATAGAAAAAGTTAATCAGAGGGGATAAAGAGATTTGCTCTCAGCTAATTTTGGTATAAGATATGATTCTGGTTTTCCCTGTGTGTCTCTGAGAAAAAAGAAAAGAGCGGGCAGATTTAAGCAGGATAAACATTTTTAGAGGCGAATACATACATAAGCTGGGTAAAACAGAAGAACAGATGGAGAAATGGATGGAGAAAATGGGGAAGGTAACGAAAAAAAGAATCTTCCAGATTTCCTTATCTTTCCTCCTGCTTTCTTTGGTTGTGGCCGGGAGCTTGTTGCTTAATACTCCCTTGCGGCGGATTTTCCTCATTTATGCGGGCAAGAAAGCCGATCTCCGCCTGTCCCAGGCTTTTCATGAAGACCGGTTGAATGTTACCGCCCATGAAGTTGAAATCCGCTTTTCCCCGGGGTTGATCACCGGGAAAAGCATTATTGAATACGAAGCCGGAACAGAAACTCCGGGTTTTCAAACGTTTATTCTAAATAACGGTTTTGTTTTTGAATCGATTAAGCAAAACGGGAAAAACCTTCATTTTGAGAAATGGTTCACCTCCGGGCAAGTGACTTTTTGGAAGGTCTATCTGGCGCCTTTTGAAGACGGGGAAAAAACCAACATTCTTTACCTGCTTTATACCGGGCCCGTCTCCCGCAGGAAAAGGCTGCACTTTTTCCCGGCGGATCAGTTTTGGTACCCGCAGACTCCGGGAATGTGCCGGGAAGGCCAAATTGGCTTATTCAAATGCATTGTCGATCAGGGCTGGACACCGGTTTTTTCCGGGGTTCTGAATTCGGTTACCGAGGTGAAGGACGGGGTAAAGGCCTATGAGTTCTCCTCCCCCTACCCGGTACCCGGCGCTATGCTCCAGATCGGAAGAACCCAGGATTTGCAGAGGATAAAGGTGGGCGGGCGTGCACAGGCAGAAGAGACGGGAGAGAGAGACAACCTGGACGATCCGGAGAGCACCCCGGCTTATACCTATGCCTTCTACTGCCAGGACCTGGAGGAAGGACTCCTTTCGGAACTGGTGGAAAAGACCACGGCGGCAACCGGGTATTTCCGGGAGCTTTTTGGCGATTTACCCCGTAGTGAGCATGATTTTCTCTTTTGCCCCAATTTAGAGTTCCGGGGCGATTCCAATATTTATTACACCGCTTTTAACGTGGGGGGTCTCCCCGCCCGCAGGGAAAGGCAGCCCTTGCTTTCCCCGGAAGCGGAAAGCCGGTTGTTGGAAAAGGTTGCCGGGATCTGGTGGGGTGGAACCGTCTTTCCCTCCTGTGAAAAAGGCGGCTTTTTAGCCAAAAGCCTGGCGCGTTACCTCGGGTATCTGGCCTTTTCCCAGTTGCACGCCGGGGAAGAAACCGGGTTTATTCTGGAAGACTGGTACCAGAAGTATTTGGCGGCTACAAAACGGTTGAAAGGCCATGAGAAGCCGTTGGCCGCAATCTATCCTTTCTGGGATTCCCAGGGGGATTTGGCTCACTACAAGGCCCCCCTGGTCTGGCACGCGCTCCGCTTTCACCTGGGAGACGAGGCCTTTTTTGCGCTGCTGCGCAAGTTCTTCCAAACCTATCAGGGGCGGGTCGGGAGTTGGGAAGGCCTCCGGGAACTGGCAGCCGGGAACGGCTTGGACTGGTTCTTCGATTATTTCCTCTATACCAACTCCCGCCTGGATCTGCGGGTAGAGCAGGTTGTAACCGTGGAACACGCAGAAGGCTGCATTTCACGGATCCGGGTGGGTTACGCGCCCGCGGGAAAGGGAACCGGCGGGGAGTTCCGGGGGCGGGTCCTTTTGCGGGTGGAGACCGCCGGGGAAGAAAAAGAAGTAATCCTCGACTTCCCTGTAGCCGGCGGTGAGGTTGTGGTCGAGACCGCCAGCCCGCCGTTGGCTGTCTCTTTGGATCCGGGAAAATGGTGGCCGGATATTGACCGGTCAAATAACGAGTGGCATTTGCCCGTAGACGACAGAGCTGTAAATAACGGTAACAGCTAGCCTTGCCGCGCCAAACCTTGAGGTGGGCAACAAGGACCCGGGCCGGATAACCGGACCGGCGGCCTTTGCGCGCGCGACGGACCGGAGGGCTGGAACAAACAAAAGGTAATTTCAGGAAAGAAGAACAAAAAAGGAGTACCGTTTTCCCCGGCGAAATAAATAATCACCCCTTTGGTTTAAATCCAGAACAACAGGGAGGAGTATCCATGAAACGCTTCGGAATAATCGGACTCGGTCTCGCGTTGTTGCTCTTGTTCGCCCAGGCGGGAATGGCCGCCACCGGGATCGGCGCCAGAGGTATTGGCATGGGCGGCGCCTATTCGGCGGTGGCGGACGACGGGACGGCCCCTTATTGGAATCCGGCTGGTATTACCCAGTTGAGATTCGTCTTAACCCCTTCCTATGGTACCTTTGGTGATTGGACGGATGTTTTTGCTTTTTTGGAAGACCTGAACGAAGGCGAGTATGTGGAGTTGCCCGCCGGGGAATTGACCGCCGGCGGTAATCTGGGGGTTGGGTTTGGTTCTTCCCGGTTGGCTGTAAATATCTTTGCCGATGTGGATATGTTCGCCGCCGCCGATGCCGACGGCGGGGAACTGGCAATCAACGGTAAAGGTCAAGGCGTTATTACCATGGCGCGGGAGTTCACTCCCCTCCTCGCCGTGGGGGCGAACCTCAAATATGTTACCGTTGTCACAGGAATGATGGAAGAAAGCCATTCCGGTGAAGTCTTTTACAACAGCCGTTACGGCCAGGGTTCCGGTTTAGCAATGGACCTCGGCGGTATGTTCCGGATCGGGGAGACAATCCGGGCGGCGGCGGTGGTCCGTGATTTTCCCCTGGGGGAAATGACCCTGACCGGCAATAAGACCTCCGGTGTTCTTGAACAGACGACGACCGACTGGAGTGAGAAATATGAACTCCCTTCCGTCCTGGTCCTGGGCGGGGCGATTAAGATTCCGCTTCTCGGGACGCTGGTTGCCGCAGACATGGAAACCCCGCTGGCAGGCGACGGGGAAGGCCGGTTCCGGGTTGGGGTGGAACAGCCGATCCTTCCCGCCCGTTTGCTGGTGCTCCGGGCCGGCGGGTATACGGCCGGCAGCGGTAAGTTCAATTTCACCGCCGGGGCCGGTTTCAAACTCGGTCCGGTCCTGGTGGATGTGGCCGGTGTTTGGAAGGACGGATCCACCAACGGGATCTTCCTCACCGCGGGTCTGCAGTTCTAATTACCCTCGTACCTATGGCAAAAGAACTGAAGCAGGGCTGGAAAGGCCCTGCTTTTTTTGTTCTTTTTAATGGATTGTTCCCGGTTACCTTGACCCGGGTCAATAGATCTGGTTTACCTCCAAGCTGATATCCAGCGCCTTAACTGAATGGGTCAACCCGCCAACAGAGATGATATCTACGCCGGTGGCCGCAACCGCCCTGATGTTCTCGGCGGTTATATTGCCGGAAGCCTCCACAAGGGCACGGCCGTCAACCAGTTTCACCATGGCCGCCATTTCCTCAGGAGCCATATTGTCCAGCATGATAATATCCACCCCGGCCGCCAGGGCTTCCCGCACCTGTTCCTCGGTTTCGACTTCTACTTCAATCTTCAAGGTGTGCGGGGAGTTTTTCTTGACTGCCGCCACCGCCGGCCGGATACCGCCGGCAGCCGCCAAGTGGTTGTCTTTAATTAAAACAAATTCGGAGAGGGTGAACCGGTGATTCTGACCGCCGCCGACCCGTACGGCGTATTTCTCCAGGACCCGTAAACCGGGGGTGGTCTTCCTGGTATCCACCAATTGGACATGGGGAAAATCCGCCAGCAGTTCCCGGAGGGAACGGGTGTGGGTGGCAATCCCGGAAAGCCGCTGCAAGAAGTTGAGGGCTACCCTTTCTCCGGAGCAAATCGCCGGCAAAGGCCCGCTTATTTCCGCAACAACCTCGCCCTCTTTGACGATAGCGCCCTCGGGGCTTTGAACCGTCAGTCTGATTTCCGGGTCGAGAATCTGGAAGACTTTCTCCACCACCGGCCAGCCGCAGATGACCCCGGTCTCTTTGGTGATAAACCGGGCGCTCCCTTTCAGGTGCCCGGGAACCGTCAGGACAGTGGTGATATCGCCGGTACCCAGGTCTTCTTCCAGGGCAAGGCGGGCAGTTTTTTCAATTATATGATCCGGTGGCAAGAACATCCGTCGACACCTGCCTTGAATTATTCTTTTTGCAGCCGGGACAGAACGGAACGTCACAGGCTCAGCATTCTTTCCAAAGCCCGTCGCGCCCGGGAACGGACCGGTTCCGCCACGGAAATAACGGGTTTCATCTCCCTCAGGGCGGTGACGATCTGTTGCAGGGAGATTTTTTTCATATCCGGGCAAAGCAAATCCCTGGCCGGGAAGGAAAAATGCTTCTCCGGGTATCTCTTTTTCAACTCGTACAGAACTCCCTTTTCCGTGAGGATGACGAAATGACGGGCTTTGGACCTTCCCACCTCTTCGATAATGCGGGTGGTACTACCAACAAAGTCGGCATGGGCTAGGACCTCCGGGCGGCATTCGGGGTGGGCCAGGACCTCCACATCGGAACCGGGGGCCAATTTTTTCGCCGCCAGTACCTCGCCGGCTTCCAACTGGTGGTGGACGGGGCAGTGACCCGGCCAAAGGTGAACAGTCTTCTCCGGGACCTGGGAAGCGGCATAGGCGCCGAGGTTCTGGTCGGGTAAGAAAATAACCTCCTCGTCCGGGAGAGAGCGGAGTACTTGCACGGCATTGGCAGAGGTACAGCAGATATCGCTCTCAGCTTTTACGGCGGCGGAAGAGTTGATATAGGCTACCACCGCGGCGCGGGGATATTTGCGCCGCCATTCCCTGACCATCTCCGGGGTGGCCATCTCCGCCAGCGGGCAACCGGCATCGGCCGCCGGTAACAGGACCGTCTTCTCCGGGGCAAGGATAGCGGCGCTTTCGGCCATAAAATGGACGCCGCATAAAACAATCACATCTTCCGGAGCTTCAGCCGCCAGGCGGCTCAAAGCCAGTGAATCACCGACGTGATCGGCGATCTCCTGTACTTCGCTGTTTTGGTAAATATGAGCAAGGATAAGGGCGTTTCGTTCCTTTTTTAGCTCGGCTAGAGACTGGAGATAAACGTCATCCAAAGCAGACACCCCTTATATGTATCACGTTTATTCTACATTTTCCAGGAGAGGTTTGTCAATAAAACTGTATGTTACGGTCGCCGGGGAGGGCCCGCGGGGAAAATCCACCGAAAAGAACTGGATATTCCCGGGTTTTTATGAGATAATGAGATGGGACTATATGGAACGGCCACTCCCTGCCCGGCTTGTTCATTATCTATCTTTGAAAGGTATTCACATATCTACGGATATGAGGTAAAATGGTAACCAGAAAGAAGGGGTAAATCATGGCTTCTGACCGGTTGGTCCTGAAGAATATGGTTTTCTACGGGTACCACGGGGCCTTTGCCGCCGAAAAGGAGCTGGGCCAGCGTTTCGAGGTGGACGTCGAGTTGCACCTGGATTTCAAATCCGCCGCCGCCGCCGACGACCTGGAATTAAGCGTCAATTATGTGGAGGTTTATACCCTGGTTAAGGAGATTGTTGAGGAACGGGAGTTTAACCTCTTGGAGACGCTGGCGGAGACCATTGCCGGGGAGATCCTCTCCGCCTACAGCGTGGAAGAGGTGGTCGTCCGGGTCAGGAAACCTTTCCCGCCAAGCGGTGGTATCCTGGACCATGTGGAAGTGGAGATCAGCCGGAAGCCATAGCAAGCATTGGTAAACCCCAACTAACATTGTCTTCGCGCGCTGCCGGTACCGGGTGATTTTACCGGAGATGAGAGCAGGAGGCCTCATACTCAAAACCCGGGACCAAAAATTCGCTTTGTTTAAAAGCCAAAAACCGCTGGGATCCAGAAGGACCGAGACGGCAGGCAAAAAAAAGATCTGCGGGTGCGCGCCCGCGCGTTCATGCCTTCCGTTCCGGTGGAAGGCGTTTATATTTGCCCCCTGGGCAGATCGCCGTCTCCACCCGGCGAAGAAGGAAGGGGTAGAAAAATGGGGAAGGTAACAGCAAGACAATTGCTGAAGATGAAAAGGGCCGGGGAGAAGATTACCATGGTCACGGCTTATGACTATCCCGGCGCCCGCTTGGCGGATGAAGCAGGGGTGGAAACGGTTCTGGTCGGAGACAGCCTGGGCATGGTGGTCCTGGGCTACGAGACCACCCTGGAAGTTACCATGGAGCAGATGGTCCACCACACAAAGGCGGTGGCCAGGGGATGTAAAAATGCGCTGGTCATCGCGGACCTGCCTTTTCTTTCTTACCAGATCACACCGGAAGAAGCCTTGCGCAACGCCGGCCGGTTGGTCCGGGCGGGCGCGGGCGCTGTCAAGCTGGAAGGCGGCCGCGAAGTGACGGCGGCGGTAAAAAAGATCACCGAAGCCGGGATTCCGGTCATGGGGCATCTCGGGTTTACGCCCCAGTCGATTCATAAATTTGGCGGCTTTTTTGTCCAAGGAAAGACCAGTACAGATGCGGTTAACCTTTTGGAAGACGCCCTGGCCCTGCAGGAAGCGGGGGCATTTAGCCTGGTTTTGGAGTTAACCCCTTGGGAACTGGCGGCCGCCATCACCAGGGAATTGGCCATCCCCACTATCGGGATTGGCTCCGGCCCGGAATGCGACGGGCAGGTCCAAGTCTTCCATGATCTTTTCGGCCTGTGCGGGGATTTCCAGCCCAGGCATGCGAAGCAATACGCTGATGTGGGCGGGATTATCCGCGAGGGTCTCCAGCGCTATGTCGGGGAAGTAAAGAAAGGGGTTTTCCCCGGCGAGGAGCAGTCCAGGAGGATGGCCCCGGAGGAACTGGCCCTCTTCCGGGAAGCCCTCGGGAAACGGGGGAAATGAGGAGGGATTGCTTTGCTGTGGGTAACAGAGATCCCGGAGATGAGGAGGATCGTCGCCAAGTGGCGCCAATCCGGAGGCAAGGTGGGCTTTGTCCCAACCATGGGCTATTTTCACCGGGGACACTTGGCTCTGATGGAAAGGGCCCGGGCGGAAAATGACTATGTAGTGGTCTCCCTTTTTGTCAACCCCACCCAATTCGGGCCGGGAGAGGATTTTGCCCGCTATCCCCGGGACCTGGAACGGGACCGCCGCCTGGCGGAGGAAGCCGGGGCGGACGCCTTGTTTCACCCGGCCCCGGAAGAGATGTACCCCGGTGATTACCAGACCTACGTGGAGGTGACCGGGCTTTCGCAGGGGTTGTGCGGCACCAGCCGCCCAGGGCATTTCCGGGGTGTGGCGACGGTCGTCACCAAACTCTTTAATATTGTCACTCCCGACCGGGCGTATTTCGGCGAGAAAGACGCGCAGCAACTGAGGGTCATCAAAAAAATGGTTGCCGACCTCAACCTGCCGGTGGAGATCCGGGCCGTACCCACGGTCAGGGAGGAAGACGGGCTGGCCATGAGTTCGCGCAATACCTATCTGAACCCGGAGGAACGGCGGCAGGCGACAGCCCTGTACCAGAGTTTGCTCTGGGCAAAAGAGCAGGTGGCAGCGGGTGAACGGGACCCGGCCCGGTTGACCGCAGGGATGCAGCGGATAATCGCCGGGTCGCCCCTGGTGCAGCTGGAATATCTCGAATTCAGGGATGACGAGACCCTGGCGCCCCTCACGGAGCTAAAGGGGAAAGTTTTGATTGCCATCGCCGCGCGGGTGGGAACAGCGCGGTTGATTGATAATATCACAGTCGACGTAACCACGGATGCGCGGGAAAGGGGGAATGAGAATGCTGCGGGTAGTCTGCAGGAGTAAACTGCACCGGGCAACGGTGACCGAGACCAATTTAGAATATGAGGGCAGTATTACCATCGACCGGCACCTGTTGGAGAAAGCCGGTATTTCCCCTTACGAAATGGTCCAGGTGGTCAATGTCAACAACGGGGCCAGGTTTGAGACTTACGTGATGGAGGGAGAGGCCGGTAGCGGGGTTATCTGCCTGAACGGGGCAGCGGCCAGACTGGCGGTCCCCGGCGACAAGGTGATCATCATGGCCTACGGGCTGGTTACAGAGGAGGAAATTAAAGGTTTTCAGCCCCGTATTGTCCAGTTGGATGAAGAAAATAGGATAAAAGAATAAAATTTACTTTTTTTGCCGGGCTTTAAGTGCCCGGTTTTTTCTTTTTCCGGGTATGCCTTTGGGTCTCTGGGGACAGACTAGAGGTGGCATACCTTTATTTTTTTTGTAAAGGCCAAAAGCCGGTGCGGAGGCTGTCTTTTCCTTTGAAGGCTCTCTTTTTCTTTGCCCGTTTGCAACGGGGAACCTCGCGTAGAAAACCAATTCAGGCGGTGAAGGAATGAAAATTTTAATTTTGAGCTGGGAATTTCCCCCAAGGGTTGTGGGAGGGATTGCCGCCCATGTTTACGACCTCTCCCTGGCCCTGGTCAAGGAGGGCCAGGAGGTCCATGTTTTAACCGCCGGTCTGCCGGGCGTTCCGGAAGAGGAAGAGATTGGGGGGATAATGGTCCACCGGGTGGCAAACAACAACCCGGAAGCTTTCGACTTTATCTCCGGGGTGTTACAGCTGAATTTAAACCTGGTGGAAAAAGCTGTCAGCCTGGGGCGGGAAGGAAACGGTTTTCAGATCATCCACAGTCATGACTGGGTGACGGCCTATGCGGGCAAGCTCCTGAAACACGCTTGGCGGTTGCCCCTGGTGGCAACGGTCCACGCCACGGAATGGGGGAGGAACAACGGCCTTCACACCCCGCTGCAGCGATATATAAGTGATGTGGAATGGTGGTTGACCTACGAAGGCTGGAAAGTCATCTGTTGCAGCAGGTATATGTGGGATGAACTGCAACGCATCTTCCAACTCCCTCCTGATAAGTTACGGGTCATTCCCAACGGGGTCTACCCGGAAAGATTCCGGCGGCTGGCCGGGGATCCAGCGGCAGTAAGGGGGAGATTCGCCGCCCCGGACGAGAAGATCGTCTTCTTTGTTGGGCGGCTGGTCAGGGAGAAAGGCCTGGATCACCTCCTGGAGGCGGCAGCACGGGTTTTGGCTCGTTTTCCCCGGGTAAAGTTTGTGATTGCCGGCAAGGGCCCCTATGAGTCCAGGTTGAAGGAGAGCGCCCGGAACCTCGGGATCTACCATAAGGTTTATTTCTGCGGTTACCTGGATGACGAAACCCGCAACGCCCTTTTCCGCCTGGCCGACGTGGCGGTTTTTCCCAGCCTTTATGAGCCCTTTGGCATTGTCGCCCTGGAAGCGATGGCCGCTGGAACGCCGGTGGTGGTCAGTGATACCGGCGGTTTGGGCGAGGTGGTCCGCCATGGGGAAAACGGGTTGAAGGCCGCCCCCGGCGATACCAGTTCCCTTGCAGCCAATATTTTACGCCTCCTCAACCACCCGGAGGAAGGGGAGGTTTTGCGGAACCTGGCCGCCCGGGAAGTTGAGGAGGTCTATAACTGGGGGAAAATTGCCCGGCAAACCCTGGAGGTTTATGAAGAAGTCTGGCAAGAATATCTGGCATCACCCTGGAAACCCGTGGATAAAGATGAGATGTACAGCCGCGACCCCCGGGATTTCCCGGCGCCGGGCGGTGACCGGGAGAGAGAGCACGCGCACGAACCGGTTTTCCACCGTTATCTTCAGGTAGAAAATTAGGCGGAGATAGGAGGTATTCCTTTGAAAGCGGTAATAATGGCGGGAGGAGCCGGGACCAGACTCCGCCCGCTCACCTGCAAGCTGCCAAAACCAATGGTCCCTTTGGCAACCCGCCCGATTATGGAGTATATTACCGGGCTCCTTCGCCACCACGGCCTGACCCAAATCGCGGTAACCCTTTATTACCTGCCGGAGGTGATCAAGAACTACTTCGGCAAAGGGGATGAATTCGGCGTTAATCTACATTACTTTATTGAAGAGACCCCGTTGGGGACCGCCGGCAGCGTCAAGAACGCCGAAGATTTTTTGAATGAGACTTTCCTCGTCATCAGCGGGGATGCTTTAACCGACTTCAACCTGGCGGAGGCCATTGCCTTTCACCGGAGCAAAAAGGCCCTGGCCACTTTGGTTTTAACCAAGGTAAAGACGCCCTTGGAGTACGGGGTGGTCATCACCGACGAAACCGGGAAGATCCGGCGGTTTTTAGAGAAGCCCGGGTGGGGGGAGGTCTTCAGCGATACGGTTAATACCGGTATCTACCTTTTGGAACCGGAGATCTTCCGTTTCTACGAACGGGGGAAAAACGTGGATTTCAGTAAGGACCTTTTTCCCAAGTTGCTGGCAGAGGGGCAACCCCTCTATGGCTATGTTGCCGATGGCTATTGGTCGGATATCGGCAATCTTGACCAGTACCGGCAGGCCAATTATGACCTGCTCAGCGGGGAAGTGCGGTTGCCCCTGCCCGGCCGGGAATTAGCCCCGGGCATCCGGGCGGGTGAGGGGGTGGAGATCGAGGAGGGGGCGGAGATTGAACCCCCTGTGATCCTGGGGAAATATGCCCGGGTAAAGAAGGGAGCAAAAATCACCGGCTTTACCGTCCTGGGCGATCACACCCATATCCAGGAGAATGTCTCAGTAAAAAAGAGCATCCTCTGGAATCATGTGTATGTAGGGGACCAGTCCGAACTGCGCGGGGCGGTCCTGGGTCACAGGGTCCATTTAAAACCCCGGGTCTCCCTCTATGAAGGGGTGGTGATTGGCGACGGCTCCACAGTGGGGACCCGGTCACTGTTGCGGCCGGAGGTCAAGGTCTGGCCGGATAAATATATTGAAAGCGGATCGGTCCTGAGCAACAGCCTTATCTGGGGAACTCGCTGGTGTAACAGTCTTTTTGGGAATTTGGGCATTGACAAGACCTTTAACCAGGAACTGACGCCGGAATTCGCCGCCCGGCTGGGGATGGCCTATGGTTCTTTACTGCCGGAGAAAGCGCAGGTGGTGATAGGCGCCGATAATTCGCGGCCGGCCCGGACGTTGAAGAGGGCGATGATCGCCGGTTTTCTCGCCACCGGGGTCAATATTTTCGACCTGGGGATTGCCACCACCCCGGTTGCCAGGTACGCCCTGGCCATCCTGGGCGCCGCCGGCGGGGCCCACCTGCGGGTCTCCCCCAGAAACGGCGATGGCATCCTGGTGGAGTTTTTGGATGAGAAAGGCTTTGCGGTCAGCCGGGATCTGGAGCGCAAGATCGAGCAGCGCTTCTTTACCGAAGAATACCGGCGCATAGCAGCGGACCGGGTCGGCGAAGTCTTTTACATCCCCCACCTCCTCGAACGGTACCTGGAAGGGGTCCTCGCCGCCACCAACCCGCAAGAGATCCGGAAGGCCCATTTTAAAGTGGTCGTCAATTATGACCGGGGGATCCTCTCCCTTCTCCTCCCCACCCTCCTGCGGGCACTGGGTTGCGACGCCGTCCACCACCAGCTCTTGGAGGAAAATAAGGAGGAAGCCGGGCCAAAGAGCCTGAGAGAGATCCTGGCTGTCCTCGATGAACTCGGCGGCCGGATCCGGGAAGAAAAGGCGGATATGGGGATTGTAGTGGACAACAACGCTGAAAGACTGATCCTCCTGGACGAAAAAGGCCGTTTGATCCAGGATGAGCAGTTTGTCGCCTTAATCGCCTTCTTGGTCCTGAAATACACCGAGCACAGTACTGTGGCTGTACCGGTTACCGCCTCCGGGATTATTGAGGAACTCTCCAAGGAGTACCGGGGGAAAGTGGTACGGACAAAGGCCAATCCCCGTTCGCTAATGGAAAAGGTGGCGGAGGAGAAGATCTTTGCCGGCCGTGACGGCAAAACCCAGTTCCAACCGGCCTTCGACGCCTTGCTTTCCTTCGTTAAAATCTTGGAGCTCGTCGCCAGGGAAAAGATGACCCTTTCCGAGTTGGTTGAGACCCTCCCCCGGTTCTACATGGAGCACCGGGAAGTGGCTTGCCCGTGGGAGGAAAAGGGCCGGATCATGCGGGCGCTCTTTGAAGAGAATAAAGACCGGCGCATTGAGGCGGTTGACGGGTTAAAGGTCTTCCATGAGAACGGCTGGGCCCTTGTTTTGCCGGATGCGGAAGAACCGGTCTTCCAGATTTACAGTGAGGGAACCTCGCCGGAGCAGGCCGGGGAGCTTGCCAGGATCTACATGGAGAGGATCAATGAATTGCAGATGGAATAGGCTCTTGCCGCCGCGTCGCGCCTTTTGGGTGCTTGGTTCCCCATCCAGCCGGTGGCAAGAGCCTGGGCGGGAGGAACCGCCGGTATGGCGAACCCAAGATTATGCCAACCGGGTTAATTTCATTAAAACCGCCCCGTGAGGAGGTACCTTGGTAACAACCCCTGTACTGGTTGTTTCCACATCTTCCCGTGCCCACAAATCACGCACCAGATATCTGCCGGTTAAGCCCAACTGGAATAGATCTGTGCCAATATCAGCCGCTTCTTCCCTTAAATTAAAGTGAGCCAGGTAAACAGAGTTATCCTCTCCCACTGCCGTCCAGGCAATTAAATCATTATCGCGGTAGAGTTGACGGTTGGCACGACTGGATTTCGTAATCTCGAGTACTTCCTCATTGGTGATGAGCGCTGTGGTCCACTCATCGTTATAGCGCAGATCCCCGCCAAACATCAATGGTGAACGGATCATCGCCCAGAGGGTCATCAGGGTAATCTGTTCATCTTTGGTAAACCGTGTGTACCGGTCGCCCCCGGCGCTTCTGATGCCAATTCTTCCTAGGGGGAGCATATCGGCGTCAGGCCAGTGCCCCGGCCCGATATAACCGCTCCAGGCGTCAGCCCGTTCGAACATGGCGGATAAATGATCCCAGCGATCCCAGAAATCATCGGTCATCCGCCAGAGATTGGCGTGTTTTGCCACATGCTCCCCTTCAGAGAGAGGGGTTGGCCCGGGTGAAAGGCTGAGGACCATTTCCCTGCCGGAGTTCCTGATGGCGTTGTGGATCAGCTCAATTTCACCACGGCGGTACGGGCGGGCGATATCATCAACTTTGACGTAGTCCACGCCCCACCCGGCATAGAGCTGGAACAGGGAATTATAATACTCTTGCGCCCCCGGTTTCGTGGGGTCAACCCCGTACATATCGGTATTCCAGTCACAGGTACTACCGGTATCGGCAATATCGGCGGCAGTATAATTTCCCCCTAAAATCGCGGTCTTTTGGGATACGGCCTGGCGGGGGATACCCCGCAGGATATGAATGCCGAATTTCAGTCCTAAGCTGTGGATATAATCCCCCAAAGGTTTAAACCCCTTGCCCCCGGCAGCGCTGGGAAAGCGGTTTTCCGCCGGCAACAACCGGGAGTATTCATCCATGACCAGTGGGGCATAGGCGTTATACTGGTCGCTTTTGGCGTTTGGTTCATACCACTGAATATCTACCACCACATATTCCCAACCGTATTCTTTGAGGTTTGCCGCCATATACGCGGCATTGGCCCTGACTTCATCTTCCCGTACACTTGCGCCGTAACAATCCCAACTGTTCCACCCCAGCGGCGGGGTTTGTGCCACCTGTTTTGCCATGTTTCCATCCTCCTGAGAGAAAACAAATAGATTCATAGACAGTAAAAAGGCTCTTGCTCCCGCGTTCGCGGAGACAAGAGCCTTTTACCTGCCAAACGCCTATAACCGGAACTTCGCCGCCAGCAGGTCCTCCGGGCGGGATGAACCGCCGGCATAGGCCGTGTATTCCATCTTCTCGATCTCCCATGCTTTTTTCTCCGGGTTATACCAGGCAAGATCGGCGTATTTGACGGGGATGGCGACCCGCTGTTTCTCCCCGGGCTGCAGGAAGACCTTTTTGAACCCCTTCAACAACTTCACCGGCCGGTCAACAGCGGATTGCTCCAGCCCGATGTAGACCTGGGCCACTTCCGCCCCGGCCCGGTCGCCGGTATTCTCCAGGTCGAAGGAGACGGTAAGCGCATCGTCGCCCGTTTCCACCTGGAGATTGCTATAGGCGAAAGTGGTGTAACTCAGCCCGAAGCCAAAGGGGAAAGCCGCGGGCAAGCCCTTTTTATCAAAGAGGGTGTAACCATGGTAGTAGCCATAGTCAATGGCATCGATGCGGTCCTTAAAGAAAGGCAGGTCCGCTTCGTTCACCGGGATGGTAAACGGCAGCTTACCGCTGGGATTGACCTCGCCGAAGAGGATCCGGGCCAGGGCATGGCCCCCCTCCATCCCCGGGTACCAGGCCATCAGGATTGCCGCCGGCTTCTCTTTCCATTCTTCCATAACAATGGCGCTGCCGCCGATTAAGACGACAACGGAATTCCTGTTGAGCGGGGTGACCGCCTCGATCAGCTTGAGGTCCCGCTCATAGAGGGTCAGCCGCTGCCGGTCGCCGCCGGGCGCCTCCTCTCCCCATCTGGGCCCGCTTCCTTCATCCGTGTTGTAAATCTGTTCCCCTTCTTCATTTGGGCGGTAACCGGCGATGATAACCACGGCGTCGGCGGTACGGGCGGCTTCCGCTGCTTTTTCCAGGTCTTTACCGTCACAGTGGATGACGGCCTCTTCGCCCAGATACGCCTTGAGCCCGTCCAGGATGGTGACGATATAGGGCGGGCGGACACAGCTGCTGCCGTAGTCCCCGATGTTGGGGGCGGTGGCCAGTTCACCGAGGACCGCCAGTTTTTTGATCTTTCCTTTTTCCAAAGGCAGAAGCGGCCGGCTGCCGGCGGCAGGCTGGTTCTTCAAAAGCACCATGCTGCTTTCTGCTGCTTTTTTTGCCAGTTCCCGGTGTTCCCGGCAGGCGATTAATTCCTTGGGGTACTCCTGCGGGTCGGGGGCAAGGGTGAATTTCAGCACTGTTCTGATGATCCGGCGTACCGCCTCGTCAATGGTGCTTTCCGCGACCAAACCCTGGCGGACGGCTTTTTCCAATTTCTTCCCATAGAAATTGGTGTTGGGCATCTCAATATCCAGGCCGTTGTTGGCTGCTTTCGCCGTATCCCTGACACCCCAGAAAAAGTCGGAGATGACAAAGCCGGTAAAGCCCCATTCGTTTTTCAAAATATCCTTCAACAGGTAGCTGTTTTGACAGCAATACTCGCCCCGGAACTTGTTGTAGGCCCCCATCACCGAGGCCGCCCCTTCGTCAATACACCGTTTAAAGTGGGGCAGGTAGACTTCGCGCAGGGTCCGTTCGTCCATGCGCACATCCACCCGGAAACGGCTGTTTTCAATGCTGTTGGCGGCATAATGCTTGATACAGGCCATCACGTTATGTTTCTGGACACCCCGGGTCAGGGCGGCGCCCATCTCCCCCAGGAGATGCGGGTCTTCGCCGTAGGTTTCCTGGGCCCGGCCCCAGGCAGGGTGGCGCAAGAGGTTGATACATACCCCGCCGAAGTAGTTACCGTCGTGGGCGCGGATCTCCCGCCCAATGGCTTCACCGATCTCCGTCTCCAGTTCCGGATCCCAGCCGGCAGCCCGGGCCATGGCCACTGGGAAACAGGTGGAATGGCCGCAGACCACGCCGCGGGGGCCGTCGCAGAATTTGACCGGCGGGATCCCAAACCGCCGGGAACCACCGGCGACCCACGGGTGGTAGTTGTACTTGTAACCATCGAGCTTAAAGCGGAGCATATTTTTGTTGCTCCCCGACATAAAACGGATCTTCTCTCGCAGTGTCAAGCTGGCGAGGATCTCCTCTGTCACCCGGTTAATCTCCTCTCCGCTCATCCCCGGGTACAAACGGATTTTAGCCGTTTTTTTCAGTTTCAATCAATACCTCTCCTTCCTGTTTGTTGGTTGTTGTTATGTTGTTGGTTGTTCTTAAGGGGCGGCATAATTCTGGTGCGGTATGGCGAGAGCGCCTGCGGGCGCGTTTTCCCGGGATATGGATGGGGGCGCAAAAAAAGCGCCAATGATCCCTTCTACGTAAGAGGAAAAACTCCTTGCGCAATCCGGCAGGGGAGAAATTTTTCACGATTCTTAACATATAATATTTCCTGGGATTACCGAAAGGGATTTTCCGTAAGAACCAGAAATAATAGAGAAAGAAGGGCCGGCGCACGGGTACGGGCCCAAGGCTTTTGGAGGATAATTGCCAATGAAAGAGACACGGGTTGTCATTATCACCGGCCTTTCCGGGGCGGGAAAATCGGAAGCCATGAAGGCCTTTGAAGATTTGGGTTTTTTCTGCGTGGATAATCTTCCCCCTGTTTTAATCCCTAAATTTGCGGAACTATGCGCACAAGCGGGCGGGAGAATTAATAAAATAGCATTGGTCGTTGATGTACGGGGGCGGGATTTCTTTAAGAGTGTCACCTCCTCCTTGGAATTTTTGGAGGAGGCCGGGTTTGTTTACGAGATCCTGTACCTGGAAGCCAGGGAAGATGTTTTGGTCAGAAGGTTCAAGGAATCCCGGCGCCGGCATCCCCTTACCCCCGAAGGGGGAATTCTTGAAGGGATCCGGGAAGAAAAGGTAATGCTCTCCGAGTTGAAAGGGAAGGCCACCATGATCCTGGATACCACGGATTTGAGCGTACGGCAGCTCCGCGAGAGGATTGCCGGGAGATTCGGTCCTTCCCGGGAAGAAAAACTCTTGATTACCCTGGTTTCCTTCGGCTTTCGCCACGGAATCCCCCTCGATGCCGATTTGGTTTTTGACGTCAGGTTCCTCCCCAACCCGAATTACATTGACCACCTGCGGGAGTTGGACGGTAACTCTCCGGAGGTGGCGAAGTATGTTTTAAAATGGCCTGTTACCGCCAGATTCCTGGCAAAAACCCGGGATTTTTTGGCTTTTCTTATTCCACACTATATCAAGGAGGGGAAATCCCAGTTGATAATTGGGGTCGGTTGTACCGGCGGGCAACACCGTTCGGTAACCATCGCCAATCAGTTGGCTGATTTCCTCCGGGCCAAGGGTTACCAAGTGGCCGTAAACCACCGCGATTCCGGTGCAAGGGGGAGTAGTAATGCCCCGCTGGATTGACCTGCAGAAACTGGGCTTAGTCTGGATCGGCTGGTTCGTTTTTACCGTTTTTACGGTCTGTCTGGGTTTGTTCCTTTTTTTCACCCTTCCCGGTCCCGGCAAATGGTTGGGGCTTTTTTTCGTTGCCGGAGGGATGCTCGCCGGTGTTCTCCGGATCCGCCGGCTTTTTTGGCAGTTGGTGACCTGGATCCCTTCGCGGGCGCGCAAGGGCCAGAGTATGGGCTTCTGGCGGGAACTGATTAACGGCCCGCGGATTGTGGTCATTGGCGGGGGCACCGGTTTAGGCACCATTCTGCGGGGGCTCAAGAAGTTGACCGCCGACCTGACGGCCATTGTTACCGTTGCCGATGACGGCGGGAGTTCGGGCCGCCTGCGGCAGGAGTTTGGGATTCTTCCCCCCGGCGATATCAGGAATTGCTTGATTGCCATGGCCGATCTCGAACCGTTAATGGAGCAATTGATGCAATACCGCTTTAACGGTGACAATTGGCTTGCCGGGCATAATTTCGGGAACCTGTTTTTGACGGCGATGACCGGGATCACCGGCGATTTTGAGCGGGCTATTGAAGCCTCGTCCAAGGTTTTGGCGGTCCGGGGAAGGGTCTTCCCCGCTACCCTGGAAAATGTCAATATCTATGCGGAACTGGATGACGGTTCGGTAGTGAACGGCGAGTCCACCATTGGCCATAGTCACCGGCCGATCCGCCGGGTTTTCCTGGATCCCCCGGACGCCGCCGCGTTGCCCCAGGCGGTCAAAGCCATCCACCAGGCGGATGTTGTACTTTTGGGCCCGGGCAGCCTCTATACCAGTGTGATCCCGCCGCTGCTGGTGAAGGATATTGCCGAGGCCTTACGACGGACCAAAGCCCCGAAGGTCTATGTTTGTAACGTCATGACCGAACCGGGTGAAACCACCGGCTACACGGCTTCCCGGCATTTGCAGGCGATTATTGAGCATACCGGGGGTAATTTCATCAATTATGTAATCATTAACGACCAGGAGGTCCCGGAGAAGGCGCGGGAACTTTACGCCCGGGAAGGGGCGGCCCCGGTGGTTGTGGATAAAGAGGAGGTAGCCCGTTTAGGTTCCGTGGCGATTACCGCCCCCTTGCTGCAGGCCAACAGCTTGGTGCGGCATGATGCCGATCGTCTGGCCCGGCTTTTAGCCGGCTTGCTGCGGGCGACGGCAAGGAGGGATTTTTCCATACCCCGTTTCCGCAAAGCCCGTTTCCGGCGGGCTTTTGCCCGTTGGCGCCGGCTGGTTGCGGGGTTGGTTACCCTGAATCTGCGGGCCGGGGAGACACAGGTTTTCCCGGATTCCGGCAGCGGCCGGAACCAGCCGGCCTTATTGCCGTTTGCCTCTCACAAAATAGAAGGACGCCTCCAGCCCGGGTGCGAGGTTTTCCATTTTCCCCGGGGGAAAAAAGGCCTGCCGGAACGGGTCTCCGCCCTTCCGGGTATTCGCCCGGAAGAGACCGTGTATTTCGCAATTTACTTGGGGAAACGTCCCACCGGCGGCTACAAGATCACACCGGTCAGCGTTTCCCTGGAAAAATCCCGCTTGTCCGTGAAGTACAGGGAGGAACACCCGGCAACCGCCTCCCTCGTCAGCCAGGCCTTTTCCTATCCGGCCCTGCTGATCACCGTGGAAAAAAGGCTTCTCCCCACCGGGGACCTGCTGGTGGTTTTTGAGGAGGAAGGAAGCGGGAGGAGAGAGGAGAAGAAAATCCGCCTGTAGTTAAATTTCGTAGTTAATCTTTACAAGTACCCGGGAACGTTGTATAATATAGCCGGTAAAATTGAATAAGCAGCTTTCTTCAGGGCAGGGTGGAATTCCCGACCGGTGGTGAGGGCCAGTCCCGAGTCCACGAGCTTACGCCGGCGCGCGTAAGCAGATCTGGTGAAATTCCAGAACCGACGGTATAGTCCGGATGGGAGAAGAAAGGATTTTTTATTATTAAAACTGATGCCCTGACATGTGTTCAGGGCTTTTTTTATCCCGCTCTTGGGCCGGCTAGGCGGGGCCTGCTTGAGATGGAGATGCGGGGCGGAGGGTGTAATTGGTTACAGGACAGGAAGATGAATACAGGACAGGAGGATGAAGATGCCGGTGCCGGTGATTGATGTAAAAGAAGTAACCCTCTCCTTCAATTCCGAACCCGCGCGCGCGACTCCTCCCGAGCTTGCCGGGGTGAACATGCAGATATACGAGGGGGAGATCGTCAGCCTGGTGGGGCCGAGCGGGTGTGGGAAATCCACGCTACTACGGTTGATCTGTGGGGTTTTGCCCCCCACAAAAGGGCGGATAAAGGTTTATGGCAAAAAGGCCGTTCCCGGCTGGTCCGGCCTGGGATTTGTCCCCCAGGACGCCCTCCTTTTTCCCTGGCGCACCGTGCTGGCGAATGTCCGTCTTCCCCTGGAGATCAAGGCCGGGGGAAAGAAGAGGCTGGAAGAGCTGAATGAAAAGGCCCGGGAGGCACTCCGCCTGGCCAATTTGGAGGGGGCGGAAGAGAAATACCCGCACCAGCTTTCCGGGGGGATGAAACAAAGGGCGGCGCTGGCCAGAGGGTTGGTGACCGGCAGCCGGATCCTTCTGTTGGATGAACCCTTTGCCGCCCTTGATGACATAACCCGGACCCAACTGCAACTGGAGTTGTTGAACCTCCATTCCCGTATGGGCAGTACCATCCTTTTGGTGACCCATAACATCTTTGAAGCGGTCTTCCTCTCCAGCCGGGTGGTGGTCATGGGCGAAAAGCCCGGCCGGATACTGGGAGAAGTCAAGGTGGACCTGGATTACCCAAGAGATTTAAGGATCATGGGGACCCCGGAGTATGGCCGGAAAGTCGGGGAGGTCCAGGCTTTATTGGAGAAGGCATGGGGGGATGATTAATATGGAGTGCTGGAACAGGGAGAACAGGCGGACCCGTACTTGGCGTTTGACCGGCTTTGGCGCACTGATCCGGGAGAATTACGAATATTTCTCCCTCCCGCTGGGACTCTTCCTTTTCTTATTCATCTGGAAGACCGCGTCCGGTTTTTATCCCTCGTTTATCCTGCCGTCCCCGGGTGAAGTCTGGGGAAGGTGGCAGGAGTTTTACCGGCAGCGCCTGTTCTTCCACCATTTTTCCGCCACTTTCCTGGAGGCCTTTGGCGGGTTTTGCCTTGCCGCCGCAATAGCGCTCCCCCTTAGTTATGTTTTGGCCGGCAACCCCTTCCTGGAGAAGATTTTCACCCCTTATATCGTGGGTATGCAGGCCGTCCCCATCATCGCCCTGGCGCCGTTGCTGGTAATCTGGTTTGGTTTTGGGATAACCTCGAAGGTGCTGGTCGCCGCTTTGGCCGCTTTTTTCCCGATCCTCACCAACGGCGTAGTCGGGTTCAGGGAGACGGACCCGCGTTTCCGGGAGATGATGGCGATTATGGGGGCGGGCCGGAAAACCATCTTTTGGAAACTAGAGATCCCTTCTGCCCTGCCGGTGCTTTTTGGCGGTTTGAAAATGGGCATGACCCTTTCGGTCATCGGGGCGGTAGTGGGAGAGTTTGCCGGTGCCGGCCGCGGCCTCGGCTACCTGGTGAATTCGGCCCGTGGCAATTTTGATACGCCTTTGATCTTTGTCGCCCTTTTGCTCCTGGCTCTTTTGGGGATTGGCTTTTACCTGTTCCTTTCCGGCTTCGAGTACCTGGCTGTACCCTGGAAACGCCGGCAGAAGGGTTGACCTTGGTGCTCCGGCCTTGCCTGGACTGGTGGACCGGTTTTTTGCCGCACGTTACCGGGACAGGGAACCGTCCCCTGTCTCCAAGCACGCTGCCGGGACAGGGAACCGTCCCCTGTCTCGTCCAAGTAAAAGGGAGGTAGAAAAGGTGAAAAGAATTCTCTTGCTGGCTTTGGTTCTTCTGGTGATTTTGGGCGCGGTCTTTTTGGCGGTGAAGAGACCCCGCACGGAAAAGATCACCATGGCCATGACCTTTGTCCCCAATGTCCAGTTTGCCCCCTGGTATGTAGCGGAAGCGAAGGGATTTTTCCGGGACGAAGGGATAGAGGTGGAGTTTGATTACAGGATGGATATTGACGCCCTGCCCCTGACAGCCGCCGGGAAGATCGATTTTGCCATTGCCGGCGGGGATCAGGTGATTACCGCCCGCGCCCAGGGGATACCCGTGGTTTACCTGGCGTGTCTCTACGCGAAATTCCCCCCGACCGTGGTTGCCCTGGCGGAAAGCGGGATCCGCGGGCCGGCGGACCTCAAAGGCAAGAAGGTCGGGCTCCCCCTCTACGGCACTAGCCTCCTGGCGATGAAGGCGATTATGAGCCAGACCGGGCTGGCCGAGACCGATCTGGAACTAGTCGATATCGGTTACGCACAGATTGCCGCGTTGACCGAAGGGGTGGTCGACGCCGTGGTGGTCTTTGCCAATAACGAACCGGTAAAGCTGGAACGCATGGGGTATGAGATCACCAGCATCCCCTCGTGGGACTATTTCTCCCTGGTCGGGCACGGCCTGATCACCGGGGAAAAAATGGTCGCCGAATCCCCGGATCTGGTAAGGAAAATGGTCCGGGCAACCATCCGGGGGATGCGTTACGCGCTGGAACACCCGGATGAGGCCTTTACCATCTGCCTCAAGCACCTGCCGGAATTGGGCGAAGAACAGAAGGAACAGGAGAAGGAGGTCCTCCTGGCCTCAATGGCGATTTGGGAGAGCGACTATACCCGGGAAAAAGGCTTGGGCCGTTCGGACCCGGAGGCCTGGCGGGAGTCGCAGGAATTGATGCTGACCGCCGGATTGATTAATAAGGTAACACCCGTCGAAGAACTCCTGGACCAGAGCTTTTTGGAGTAAAAGCAATGCCGGAGGCGGCAACGATCCGGTAGATTCTATATTTATCTGGGGTAAAAAGGGAAAGAACCCCGGCCTCGCGGCCGGGGTTCTTTCTGAACCGGTAATGCGCGGGACCATCGCTCATGGGTATAACTCACGGGGTCCGTGCCAGGCGGAAGCCCACATCGTCGGCGGTGCCGAAGCCGGAGTACTTTTCACCAATTTGCAAGTCGCTGTCCGGTGCCTTCCAGCTTCCGCCAAGTTGATACCGTATAGCAGTATTTGGAATGACTTGCTCAAAACAGTATTCCCGGACATTGCCACTCATATCAAAGAGGCCCAGGGCGTTGGGGGCCTTTTCGCCAACGGGGTGGGTTGCATCCCCGCTATTCTCTGAATACCAGGCCACTGCCGACGTGGCGTCCACACTGTATAGGGCGCCGTTGCTCCACTGGCGTAATTACCGGGTGTCCAGTATACCCCGCTGCCGGCCGGGTATTCTATGGCCCAATCAGGAGGATCCTCACTGCTGCCTATCCACCGTGCCGCCAGTTCCCACTCTACGCTGAGTGGCAGGCGGAACCCGTTGGTGGGACCGGCGACCGCATTACTGTAAGCCTCTAGATTATCGATCCGGGAATCCCGGAGGACCTCCCCGTTGTAGGTGTAGACACAATTCAGGTTCGTTCCGTTCCTGGCGTTATAACATTCGGTCAGGGCATTGCACCAGACGATGGCATCCTGCCAAGTGATCATGGTTACCGGGTGCTGATCGGTGTCGGTCTCTGCGCCGTCGCTACCTTTCTGCCCGGCATTTTGAAAGTAGTACCGGTTCTCTCCTCTCGCCTCGTCAGTCGCCCAGTCGTAAACCTCTTTCCATAGCGCGTATGTCACCTCATGCATACCCAGCAAGTAGATATAGTTCACATTTTTGACACCCGAATCACCTGTGCCCGTCGGGAAACCGCCGGCTGCCACCGGCACCTGGAGCATGGGGATGACGAGAGGAAACGACGGTCCTGTGCCGCTTTTCACCAAATATGCATTATGGGTAGTTATTTTGCCTGCCTCAATCACGACAGTAGCCGTATACGGCGAATACCCAAGAACACTAATTGTCAGGGTTTTTTCTCCCGCTGATAGATTCGTGAACGTATGAGTTCCCGTGGTGACCATGACTGAATTACCGTCCAGCGTGACGTTGAGCTTTTTCGATCTAATCAATTCTTTGGTTTCATCGTCATAAACATTAACGACCAGTTGTCCTGTTTGCTCACTGTCGCCGCCGCCACCGCCGGCTCCCCCGTTGCCGCCGCCACTGCTGCCGCAACCGGCGAAGGCAAGACTCAAAACTAATATGACTGCCAAACTACAGTACAAGCCCGTACGGATGAACTTTTTCGCCATCACAAAACCTCCTTTTGAATTCCGCCGCGGCGTTGGCCGCAGGTTTCATCAAAACCATGCTCCCACCGGTGAAAGGTTTAATTTGGAGATGTTGTGGGTACTAGTTTCTTTTAAATATGCCAAATTATTCTAAACAAAAACTAAACAACAAAGGATCACTAAGGAGAAACTAAACACCATGGACTGGACAGGGAAAGGTTTTACCAGGGGAAGATGACCCGGTTAGGCAGGGAGTTGGTCTAAAATTACTGTGGGGTTTTTGCAGAGAAACGTCCGCGACAATTATGTGGAAATCTGGTATAATTAGACCATGGAAAAGATGATCGGAGGAGGTGGATTAGTGGGGTAGAATCCATAGAGTGGCTGGGACATGCCAGCTTTAAGATTGGCGGCGAGATCGTTGTTTACTTGGATCCGTTCCGGATAAAGCGGGATGAAGAGGCCGACATAATCTTAATCAGTCATAGCCATTTTGACCATTTTTCCCTTGACGATATAAAAAAGGTGCAAAAACCGGAGACCCATATTATCCTCACCGGCGATTGCACACCCAAACCGGACGGCAGGATCACTTTTGTCAAACCCGGGGATAAGCTAAGGATAATGGGGATGGAAATCGAGGCCGTTCCGGCTTATAATACGAACAAGCCATTTCACCCTAAGGAAAAGGGCTGGGTGGGCTATCTTCTCACCATTGACGGGGAGAAGATTTATTTCGCCGGCGATACCGACCGGATACCGGAGATGAAGGAGATAAAGGCGGATATCGGGTTGTTGCCTGTTTCCGGGACTTACGTGATGACCGCTGAAGAAGCGGCGGCGGCAGCCTTGGACCTTGAACTTAAAATCGCCATCCCCATGCATTATGGAAAACCCGGGCTGGTTGGTTCGGTCAATGACGCTGAAAAATTCAAAGGTCATTTGCAGGGCCGGGTCGAAGTAGTAATCAAACAGGCAAAATAAACGTTCTTTCTACCACAAGGAAAATGATGGAGGAAGGGAGTATTGTTGAATAACGAGATTAAAATTTTCGCCGGGAGCTCCGGTGGTCCTTTCGCGAAAAGGATGTGCCGGTATATGGGGGTTGAGCTTGGTGTCTCAGAAGTAATAACCTTTTCGGAAGGGAATATTTTCGTCCGGGTCCGGGAAACCGTGCGCGATAAAGATGTCTATTTGGTTCAGCCCATTGCCATGCGGCCGAATGACGAGTTTGTCGAAGTCTTGTTTTGGATAGATGCGTTTAAGAGGGCCAGTGCCAATTCGGTCACGGCTATTATTCCCTATTTTTCCTACGCCAAAGCCGATAAAAAGGACGAACCGCGGGTCTCAATCCGGGCCCGCGTTTGCGCGGACGCCATCGAGAGCGCCGGGGTGGACCGGGTAGTGACAATGGATTTGCACAGCCCTCAGGTGCAAGGGTTTTTTAAAAAGCCGGTGGACCATCTCCTTGCCATGCCTGTCCTTTGTGAGTACATCAAAAAATTGGACCTTGGGGATTTTGTGGTAGTTTCCCCGGATTCCGGGTTCGCCAAGCATACCCGGAAATACGGATCTTACCTGGGAGTTTCCGTGGCGATCGGTGATAAAATGCGCAAGGGCCACGACGAAACCGTCGAGTTCCTGGATATTATCGGTGATGTCAAAGGTAAAAATGCCATTATTATCGATGATTTCAGCATCTCCGGCGGGACTTTGATCGAAGTGGCCAAGGGTTTGAAACAAAGGGGAGCAAAACGGATTTTTGCCTGCCTCTCTCATATCTTATTGAATAAAGAAGGGGTGGCCCGCATTGAGGATAGCCCGATTGAACTGGTGATCAGTACCGATTCCGTTGATAACCAGTGGATTAAAGGGTCGCAAAAAATCAAGATAGTTTCTGTAGCCCCCTTGTTTGGCGAGGCGATCATGCGGATTCATAAGCGCGTTTCGGTCAGCCCGCTTTTTGATACTGTTCCGGAACGTGTGTTGGACGAGGCATATCTCCATCTCTAGTTTCGCCCGGAGTTTAGCCGGACCGGGATGTCCGGATTTTGGCGCCCGGGACCGGGGCGGCCGGTTTTATCTCCCGGAACGGGATGCCTGCGGGATACAGGTTGGAGGCGCATAAAACATAAGTTAAAAAGGGATAAAAAGAGTGCCGGTATTGAACCGGCACTCTTTTTTCCATACATTATAACGAGCCACGAGGGACGAACTGATCATCCATGTTATTTGTAAAAGATGTGATTGCCAATGACGGCTGTGGTTTGCTGCTGGCGGACCCAGGAATTGGAGGCGGTGGAGGGGTTATAAAACCCGATGGCGCCGCCGGAGGGATCCCAGCCGTTAAGGGCGTCCTGAACCGCCCGCCGGGAGCTGGCGGTCGCAGGCAGGTTAATCCGGCCGTCGGAAACCGGGCAGAATTGGTAGAACCTGCCGTCGATCACTTGGTAAATGACGCCGGGGATCGTCCCGGGGTAGCGGGGATCCCGGACCCGGTTGAGGACGGCGGCCGCTACCGCCACTTGACCTTCATAGGGTTCACCCTCGGCTTCAGCCCTGACCAGGCGGGCCAGGAGTTCAAGGTCGGCCGCGGAGAAATTACCGCTACCGGTGTTACCCCCGGGGTTATTCCCTCCTCCGGAGGGGATTGCCAGTTGCTGGCCGGGATAGATGGTATCGCTCCAGAGGTTATTGAGGCTCTTGATCTCCTGGACGGTAGTGCCGTATCTCCGGGCCAGGATATAAAGGGTGTCATTGGGACGGACGGTGTAAACCGTATTCCCCCCGCCCGGGTTGGCAGAATGCGGGATATAGATGGTTTGCCCGGGCCAAATCGTGTCATGCCAGATATTGTTGGCCTGCCGCAGTTCATTAAGGGAGAGATTATATCTTTGGGCGATCAGAAAGAGGCTGTCGCCGGGTTTAACAGTATAAGTGCTGGTGTTTCCACCGGGGATCGTCAAGGTTTGTCCCGGGTAGATAAGGTTTGAGGTCAGGCCGTTGGCGGATTTTAGCGCATTAATGCTTGTCCCAAAATTCCGGGCGATCAGAAAGAGCGAGTCGCCGGGCCGGACCTGGTAGGTTTGGGCGGTGGTTTCTCCGGAAACAAGGACCAGTAGTAGTACGGGGAGGAGGAAAAGAAAGAGACAGGAATTGATTGGGTGTTTTTTCGTCATGGGCACACTCTCCTTTTGCTTACTGCAGTTATCTTTGTCGTCCAAGGGCTGCAGAAGGTGGCAGGATGTGTACCGCGCACTGACACGCGGGAAAAAAGGCCGTATTCTCTGGTGTGTATGTTTTGGGAAAAAGGACGACCTGATTACTATAACTGATAATTCTTGCTGGCTCGCCCTTTTCCTAGTGGGAACTACAGGAAAAATCCAATAATGTAATGAAATGTTATTATGACTAAGAAGAGAAAAAAATGGTTAAGATAGTAGTGGTTTAGGTTAAAAGGCAAGGTGCGAGGAGGGGCAAAGAAGGAGAAAAACGCGGGGAGAGGAGAGGATGGTTTTTCGTGGACGCGGGTTTGTGATCGATCATTACCGGAAAGATCTTTTAACCACCGCTCCCCTACTGCAGAAGGGAGATCCCCGGTGGCCTGCACACGCGGGCGTTGGCGGTTTTTTTCCCGGCGGCGGGAGATGCCCGGTTTCCCCCTGGGACAAGTTGGTTTTTAACCCTGTTTACCTGAATCATTTGCCCGTTTATGAAGGCCGGTTGCCTGGGACCGGGGTGATTATTGGCCCGAACAGCCGCCGGCCTTTATCCCTGAAGATCCCGGTTTTATTGGGGGGAATGGCCTATAAAACCCTGAACGCCGCGGCGAAACAGGCATTGGCCCTGGGGGCAACCATGGCAGGAACGGCAACCAATACGGGGAGCGGTCCTTTTTTACCGGCGGAGCGGGCTGCTGCCGAGAAGCTTATTGTCCAATACATCCGGGGCGGATGGGGAAAGGATCTTGAGGCCTTGCTCCGGGCGGATGCCATCGAGATCCAACTGGGGCGGGGACCGTGGGGAGCGTTGCCCCGGGCGGCCGCTATTACTCAAAGGGCAGCCGGTTTGGAACTCCGGGGAATTCTCCCCCGGAAACCAGGGGAAAAGGATGATATTCCCCCCCGGGTGGCGGGAATAAGAACCCCGGCGGAACTGGCGGAGTTAATTGAAAACCTCCGCCGGAAGACGGGAGGGGTACCAATCGGGGTGAAGATTGGCGGCACCGGCTTCCTGGAGAAAGAACTCGACTTGATTCTCCGCGCCGGCCCCGATTTTTTGAGCGTTACCGGCCTGGAAGGCGGGTTTTGGGACTGGAAAGCCGGCTCCATGAATCTCCGTGGCGCCATGGGATTACCCACCCTCTATCTCCTGGTCCGGGCCTGCCGTTTCCTGGAGAAACGGAAACTCCGCGGGAAAGTAACTCTCCTGGCCGGCGGCGGGCTGGTGACGCCGGTGGATTTTTTAAAAGCCATGGCCTTGGGGGCTGATGCGGTTTTTATCGGTTCCGCCGCCCTCGTTGCCCTGGTTTACCCGCAGGGGTTTCCTTTCTCCCGGCGCCTGGCAATAGATAAGCTTTTCTACGGGAAAGGGGAAGGAATAAATGTTTCCCGGGCCGCCCATGGCCTGGCCAATTTTCTCCGGGCGGCGGTGGCGGAGATGCAGGCGGCCGCTCTACAGATGGGCAAGGAACACCTGCGGGAAGTGGGCCTTGAGGATCTCTCCTCTCTCGACCGGGAACTCGCCGCTTATTTGGGGATTAACTGGTGCGGCGGGTTGAGAGAGGGGCCGCAGTACGGTAAATCCGGGGACTATAACGTTATGTGGAAGGAGGATTAGGCGAAAAAATAGCGAAAAACAATTAAAGGAAGATTTTGCGCGGGAGAAAAAACCGCCCTTCTTGGGCCGGGTTCCAGTTCTGAGCCGGAGAGAATACCGCGCGAAACGGGGCGGAGGTTTGCACAGTCATGAACAGGCTGGGGAAAGGGTTGCTTTTCCTTTTTTTATGGGGACTGGTTTTCTTCCTGCTGCTGGAAGGGGCCGGGCCGGCCGGAGCCTTCGAAGAATTACAGGAGATTACCGAACGGATCGAAGAGACCAAAGATGAGCTTTTGCGCACGCAAAAAGAGGAACAGTCGGTATTAAACCTGTTACTCCGTGCCCAGCGTGAATTGGCGCAGATCGAATCGGATTTGGCCGGGATTGAAGTAAATCTCCGCCGTACCGACGCGGCCATCTCCCGTCTCCAGCGGCAAATCGTCGCCTTGGAAAAGGAGATAGTCGAGTTGGAGGAGGAGTGCCAAAAACGGCAGCAGCTTCTAAATGCCCGGCTGGTAGCGGTTTATAAATACGGGGCCACGGACTACCTGGAACTCCTCTTTTCCGCCACGAGCTTTGCGGATCTGGTCGGTAAATTTGAGACCGTCTCCTATTTTCTCCGCCGTGACCTGAATCTGCTCGAAGGAATGCTCGCCGCCAGGGAGGAACTGGCCCGGAAAGAAGCGGAATACACGGAGAGAAAAGAACGGCTGGTGGCGGAGCGCCGTAATTACAGTGTTTTGCGGGAAAAAGCCGTGACAAAACAGAAGGAAAAGGCGGTGCTGGTTGAGAAGACCAGGGTGGAGCTGAAACGGATCCAAGATAACCGGCAAAGCTTGGAAGCGGCCCTGGATGAACTGGAACGGATCTCCAAAGAACTGGAGGAGCAGATCAGGAAGAGACAACGGGCGGAAGGCCTGGGTACCGGGAAGATAATCTGGCCCGCCCGCGGGCGCATCAGTTCCCCCTTTGGCTGGCGTACTCACCCCATCTTGAAGAGCAGGCGTTTTCATTCCGGGATTGATATTGCCATCCCCTCCGGCACCCCGGTGCAGGCGGCCGACAGCGGCGTGGTGCTTATCAGCGGCTGGAACGGGGGGTACGGCTTGTTCGTCGCCATCGACCACGGGAAAGGGATCTCCACTGCCTATGCCCACAATTCCCGGCTTTTGGTGAAAGAGGGCGACGAGGTGACCAAGGGACAGACCATCGCCCTTTCCGGGAGTACGGGATGGAGCACCGGCCCGCACCTCCACTTTGAGGTACGGGAGAACGGGACCCCGGTTAATCCCTTGAAATATCTGCCGTAATTTCTCCAGGCATGAACATATTATATTAACGGCATGGGATGGATAACGGGAGGTGAAAGCATGGGTTTGAAAGTGGCCCTGCTTTACGGGGGCCAATCAGGAGAGCATGAAGTATCGATAATGTCCGCCTGTTCAGTCCTGGAAGCGGTCAACAAAGACCGTATCGAGGTTTTCCCGATTGGTATCGGTAAAGACGGCCGGTGGTATCCGGGGCTTTCACCGCAGACCGTGAAGGCCAGTGGGACCTTGGAAGTTCGCCCGCTGTCGCCGGATGCGCCGGATCATCCGCAGGCAGGCGAGGGCCTGATCGACAATACCGGCGGTTTTTTATTGGGTGCGTTAAAAGAAAAGGTCGACGTGGTGTTCCCCCTCCTCCACGGGCCGCGGGGTGAAGACGGGACGGTTCAGGGGTTATTGGAATTGACCGGCATCCCTTATGTGGGCGCCGGGGTGGCCGCCTCCGCCGTTGGTATGGATAAGGCGTTGATGAAAGCGGTTTTCCAAGAGAAAGGGATCCCCGTTGGGGATTACCGCGTTTACCTGCGGTCGGAATGGCGAGGGAATCCGGAGGGAATAATCGGGGAGATCGAAGAGGCCTTGGGGTACCCGTGTTTTGTGAAACCGGCCAACCTCGGCTCCAGCGTGGGCATTACCAAGGCCCATGACAGAGAAGAGCTGAAAGCAGCTTTGCAAAGAGCGGCGGCTTACGACCGGAAGTTGATTGTCGAAGCCTTTATCAATGGCCGGGAGATCGAATGTGCCGTCTTAGGGAATGACCGGCCCGAGGCGTCGGTGCCGGGGGAGATCATCCCCGGTGCGGAGTTCTATGATTACGAGGATAAGTACGTGAATGACAAGACTGAACTTATTATCCCCGCCGGCCTCCCGGAGGAAACCACGGAAGAGATCCGTTCCTTGGCGGTCCGCGCCTTTAAGGCCATTGACTGCGCAGGCTTTGCCCGGGTTGATTTCTTTGTCCGCCGTGAAGACGGGCGGGTGCTGGTGAATGAGATCAACACCATCCCGGGTTTTACCAAGATCAGCATGTACCCCAAACTGTGGGAAGCATCGGGCCTCCCCTACCCCAAGTTGATCGAACGCCTGGTGGAATTGGCCATAGAGCGCCATGAAGATTTGAAACAGAATAAGCTTTTCTAAATCCCTCTATGTTGCGGATCCGCTGACAAGTGAAGGCTGCCCGCCTTTTTTCCCGGCGGGCAGCTGTTTGTTCTTGTTAAAGGATTAGTATCCCTCGTACACGTACAGCAATCAGATGAAAAAGAACGTTACCAGGGCAAAAGCCGTTTTCGGATCTGCGCGCCGGAGTTGATCGGCGCGCATCACAACAGCTCAATAGTGAGTTCGCCGTTGTAATGATCCGGGATAATCAGGCTCTCGCCGTCTTTGGCTGTCAACCTCCCGCCTGTGACCTCTTTTACCTGCCAGGCGCCGCGGAGGAGCAGGGACCAGGGTTTATCAGCGGCCTCGGCCTGGAGAAGAATTTTCTGCCCCCGCCGTTCGGCGCGGACCATAAGCTCAGGCCGGCCTTCCATATTATAGACCCGGGTTGAGGCGGCAGCGCCCTCCTCCAGGTTGAAGAGGTGAAGCGTGACGTTGGCGGCAAAATCATAATCCGGCCGCCGGCTGTTGTTGCCAACGGCGATGATTTGGTTGGGCCTGACCAGCAGCGGCAGGCTCAGGTACCCGTGTTTTTCCTTAACCCAGCGGCCCCCGGCGATCTTTTCGCCGGTGAAGAAGTTACTCCACTGGCCGGGGGGTAAATAATAGGAGACTTCCCCGTCTTCGCTGAAGACCGGCGCCACCAGCAGTGCCTCGCCCAGCATGTATTGGGTATCGAGGTAGCGGCAGCCCGGATCGTCCGGGAACTCCAGGACCATCGGACGGAGAACCGGCAGGCCTTCGTCCCGCGCTGCACAGGCCGCCTGGTAGATGTAGGGCATCAGGCGGCATTTTAATTGGGTGAAAAATCGCAGGACGGTAACGGCCTCTTCATCGAAGAGCCAGGGTACCCGGTAAGAGGCATTGCCGTGCAGCCGGCTATGGGAAGAGAGAAGGCCGAAGGCAACCCAGCGTTTATACAGGTCCGGGGTGGCCGTCTCTTCAAAACCCCCGA
>ERZ773359.60-NODE-60-length-122112-cov-7.875804_pt1 | contig 122112 bp, 113 predicted proteins | sample MGYA00374955_ERZ773359 | MGnify/ENA primary metagenome ERZ773359 (study PRJEB29098, sample SAMN04486028) | biogas fermenter metagenome | study: EMG produced TPA metagenomics assembly of the Biogas fermentation microbial communities from Germany - Plant 4 DNA1... | reverse complement strand
TGGCCCCGCGCACCGCTACGACCAGCTACATCGTCTTTCTGTTTGCCCTGCTGCCCATCCTCAGGTGGCTCCAGAGGATGCACCCACTGGCGATGTTCGGCTTGATGGCGGCGCTGCTCGTCGGAGAATGGCTGCTGTTTAGTGTCACCATCGTCGGCGATATCGAAGCCACCATCATGTTCATTCCGCTGCCGTTGATCACGCTGCTACTGCTGGTGCTGGCGCGGGGCGCGATGGTACGCTCGACGGGCCAGCCTGCTACACCCTGATAGCTTCTGACAGTCCACCGCGCCTGCAATGAGGTACAATCGTTGCGTTACAGTGCAGACTGACATCGCGCAACGACGAGTACACGAGGATTCATTCAACATGCGAGAAGTAGCCATTATCGGTATCGGCCAGACGGCCATCGGCGAGCTGTGGGAGCGCAGCCTGCGCCAGCTTGCCTTTGAGGCGTTACACGCCGCCGCCAGGGAAGCCGGCATCGAGCGGCCCGACGCCCTGTTCGTCGGCAACATGCTCGCGCCGCGCCTCAATAACCAGCAGCAACTCGGCGCGCTCATCGCCGACTTCTGCGGCTGGCGCGGTATCGAGGCGACGACGGTCGAGGCGGCCTGCGCCTCTGGCGGTGTGGCCTTCCAGGCGGGGGTGCGCGCGGTTGCGAGCGGTATGGCCGACATCGTCGCCGTGGTCGGCGTTGAGAAGATGACCGACGCCACCAAAGACGCCGTCACCGCGGCGCTCGCCACCGCTGCCGACGCGGATTACGAGGGCGTGCACGGTGCAACATTCGTCGCGCTCAACGCGCTGATCATGCAGCGCTACATGTACGAGTACAACGTGCCCCACGAGGCGTTCGCCCCGTTCAGCATTAATGCGCATCGCAACGCCATCAACAACCCGAACGCGATGTTCCACTCGCCGCTCACGCTGGAGACGTACTTGAATGCGCCGCTCATCGCGCCGCCGATCAACCTGTACGACAGTTCCCCCGTGTGCGACGGGGCGGCGGCGGTGATCCTCGCGCCGCTGGAGATGGCCTACGACCTCGACGTGACGCCGATCCGCGTCCTCGCCAGCGCCACCGCGACGGACAGCCTGAACCTGGACGACCGGCGCGACATGCTGGCGCTTGAGGCGGCGCGGCTCTCGGCGCAGCGGGCGTACGAGCGCGCGGGCGTCGGCCCGAACGATATCGACCTGTTTGAGGTGCACGACGCCTTCAGCATTATGGCGGCGCTGAGCCTGGAGGCGGCGGGCTTTGCCGAGCCCGGCTGCGCCACCCAGCTTGCCGCCGAAGGTGGCATCGCGCGCGAGGGGCGCATCCCCATCAGCACGATGGGCGGGCTGAAGGCGCGGGGGCATCCGGTCGGCGCGACGGGCGTGTACGAGATCGTCGATCTCGTCACGCAGCTTCGCGGCGAGGCAGGCGAGAACCAGGTCCCCAACGCCGAGATCGGCATGACGCAGAACATCGGTGGGACTGGCGCGACGGTCGTCACGCACATCCTGGCCCGCTAGCCCGACCTGCTGTTGCCATGATCGTCGTCCTGATGGGCGTCTCAGGCTCCGGAAAGACCACCATCGGGCAGATGCTGGCCGAGCAGGTCGGCTGGCCGTTCTATGATGGCGACAGCTTCCACCCGCCGGAGAACATCGCCAAGATGCGGCGGGGGGAGCCGCTCACCGACGCCGACCGCGACGGGTGGCTGGCGGCGCTCTCAGAGCTGGCGGCCCGCCTGAGCGAAACCGGCCAGCCCGCGTTGATCGCCTGCTCGGCGCTGAAGCACGCTTACCGCGAGCGGCTGCGCGAGGCCGGGGACGATGTGCGGTTCGTCTACCTGAAGGGCAGCTACGAGTTGATCCGCACGCGGCTGGAGTCCCGGCGGGAGCACTTCTTCCAACCGGCGCTGCTCGACAGCCAGTTCGAGGCGCTGGAGGAGCCAAGCGACGCGCCGACGGTGGATATCCAGCAGCCGCCTGAGGCGATCATCCAGCAAATCCGCCAGGCGTTGGGCATCTGAGGTCAGTTTGTGCAAACAAGGAGCCGCGACGTTCAGTCGCGGCTCTGTTGCTGGTTGATCCACGAATGGCACGAATGACGCTAATGCAAAACTATTCGTGTCATTCGTGGACTCATCCCCCTCACGCTGGCACAATGATCTTCAGCGCCGCGGGCAGGATCGTCACCTCAACCGGCGTCTCGCCGGTAATGTCCCCATCGAGCGTCACAAGCTGCGGCGGGTCCGCCTCAATGACCACCTTCCTGACCGGCCAGCGCACAAGCGGCGCGGTCAGTTCCTGCAGGCCGAGAATGTCGCCCACGATGGATAGCACCGTCGGCGCGTCCACATCGCGGAAGAGCAGCACGTCGAGCAGCCCATCCTGGTTCGAGCCGCCGGATGGAACCTGCAAGCCGGAGATGCCCGTGCTGTTCGTGTTCGAGACGAGACAGGCCACCCCTTCCCCCTCCTCGACCCGCTCGTCGTCCAGCACCAGCCGATAGTAGGCATGGGGCATCTCGCGCAGCTTCTTGTAGCCGCCGACGAGATACGCCGGGAAGCCCATCCGGTCCTTCATCTCGCGGTCGGTGACGTCCATCGTCTCGGCGATGAAGCCCGTGCCCACCGCTACCACGAATGCCTCGCCGTTTGCCAGGCCCACATCCACGCGGTCGATGCGGTGCGGCCCGGCGATGAGCCGCGCGGCACGCCGCAGCGCCTTCGGGATACCAAGCTGCACCGCGAACAGGTTGCCCGTCCCACCCGGCAGGATGGCCAGCGGTATCTCGCTGCATTTCAACGCGCTGACCACCTCGCGCACGGTGCCGTCGCCGCCGTATACGGCCACGGCGTCAACCCCCTGCTCGATCGCCTTCTGCGCCTGCCGGAAGCCGTCACCGGTGTCCCGCGTCAGCGAGACATCCCAGTCGATGCCCATCTCCTCGGAGAAAACCGCGTGGAGCGTGTTCAGCACCGCGTCGCCGGGCTGCCCGGATGCGGGGTTGACGATAACATGCACAGACCGAATCGGGTTTGAAGGGCTGGGCTCGGCTCCGATCATGCCTGCACCTCTGCCCCCAGCGGCACAATCACGTTGAGCGCCGACGGCACGACGGTGGCGGTAACCGGTGTCTCGCCAAGCGGCTCACCGTCGATAGCCGCCGGGGCCGGTGGGTCCGCCTGTACGGTGATCTCCTTCCCCTGCCAGTGGGGCAGTTCCTCACCGATGCTGTCCAGGTTGGCAGCGCTCGCAACGATAGACACAAGCGTACCGACATCGACCCGCCTGAGCACCAGCACGTCGAGCAGGCCGTCGTCAATCCGGACGTTTGGCGAGAACGACACGCCGGGCAGCGACAGGTTGCCGGTGTTGGCGATGAAGCTCGCTACCCCCTCAAGCTCGACGGTAAGCCCGTCTACGATGAGCGTATAGACGTTGTTCTCGCGCTCGCCGAGCGCCGCCTCCAGCCCGCGCAGGGCATAGGCCAGCTCACCGAAGCGGCCCTTCGCCTCGCGGTCGGCGTTGATGACCATCGTCGCCAGCAGACCGGTGCTCACCCGGTTGGAGAAATACAGGTCGCCCACCCGCCCGAGGTCGAGGGGGCGGAGTGTGCTGTCGCCGGCAATCAGCGCGGCGGCCTCGTCGAGGCGGTTTGGAATGCCGAGGTCCAGCGAGAGGATGTTCGCCGTGCCACCGGGCAAAATCGCCAGCGGCACGCCCAGCCCTATCAGGCCCGCCGCCGCTGCCGTAACCGTGTCGTCCCCGCCGTAGACGGCGACCACATCCACACCGCTGCGACCGATGTCCTGCGCCATCTGGAGGATGTTGCTCCCCGGCTTCGTAATGCTGATGTCCCAGTCCATGCCCGCCTCGCCGAATACCTTGTTCAGGGTGGCAAGGATAGGCTCCTCCTGCCCCGATGCCGGGTTGATGATCACGTGCACATTCTGGTAGGGCCCGTGTGCTTCGCTCATACCGCCTCCTGTCTGGATTATGGAGACTGGGCGAGGGCTTGTCAATGCCCGCCCCGCTTGCCGTCCAGCGCCGTGTGGGACTATAGTTGAGATCACACGATCCTTGCCGCAGGAGCAACCGTCATGTCAACCACGATGCAGGAGCTGCGGGCACGCGAGTTCGCACGACTGGACGAGTCGGGGCACGTCTACCTCGATTACACCGGCGGCGGGCTATACGGCACGTCGCAGATACAGGCCCACGCCGACCTGCTGACCCGTGAAGTGCTCGGCAACCCCCACTCGCGCAACCCGACCTCGCTCGCCAGCACACACAACGTCGAGGCAGCCCGCGAGCGCATCCGCCGGTTCTTTAAGGCCGACCCCGACGAGTACGAGGTGATCTTCACGCTGAATGCAAGCGGCGCGCTGAAGCTCGTCGGCGAGAGTTACCCCTTCCAACCCGGCTCCCGCTACGTGCTCACCGCAGACAACCACAACTCGGTCAACGGCATCCGCGAGTTCGCGCGGGCGCGCGGCGCGACGGTCGAGTACTTGCCGCTCAACAAAGAGCTGCGCGTCGAGAACTTTGAGGCGCTGCTGCCAGAGGCCGACCCGGCGCTCCCCAGCCTGTTCGCCTATCCCGCCCAGTCGAATTTTTCCGGCGTGAAGCACCCGCTTGAGTGGGTCGAGCAGGCGCGGGCACGCGGCTATGACGTGCTGCTCGACGCAGCCGCTTTCGTCCCGACGAGCCGGCTCGACCTGAGCGCCGTCAGGCCCGACTTCGTCACCATCTCCTTCTACAAGATGTTCGGCTTCCCGACCGGCGTCGGCGCGCTGCTGATGCGGCGCGAGGCAATGGCCCGCCTCCACCGGCCCTGGTTCGCAGGCGGAACGGTGCGCTTCGTCTCCGCGCAGAACCAGGAGCACCTTTTCGCGCTGTCCGGCGAGGCGTTTGAGGATGGCACAGTCAACTACCTGAGCATCGCCGCCGTGCCGCTCGGCCTGGACTTCCTCGACCGCGTCGGCATGGAGCGCATCAACCGCCACGTCGCCGTGCTGACCGAACAACTGCTCGCCGGGCTGCACGGGCTCAGGCACAGCGGCGGGCAGCCGCTCGTGCGTGTGTACGGCCCGCAGGCCGCCACCGGGCGCGGCGGAACCGTCGCCTTCAACCTTGTAGACCCCGACGGGCAGGTGATCGACTACCGGCTCGTCGAGGAGCGCGCCATCGAGGCGAACATCTCGTTCCGCACGGGCTGTTTCTGCAACCCCGGCGCGGCGGAGTTCGCCTTCGAGTATGCCGCCGTCGAGGCCTATAAGTGCTTCACCTCGCTGCGGCCTGAGGAGTTCACGTTGCAGCAGTTCTCTAGCTGCATGCACAACCAGCCCGTCGGCGCGATCCGCGTCTCGCTCGGCATCGCCAGCAGCGAGACGGATATCCACCGCCTGCTGGACCTGCTGCGCACGTTTGCCGACTGCCACGCCTTGCCCCGCAGTCCGCGCGATATACCGGACATCGTCGGGGGTTGACCGCCCAACAGGAGACACGCACTATGAAGATCCTCGGGATAGACATCGGCGCAACCGACATCAGCGGCGCGCCGGTCGATACGGATGACGGCTCGCTGCTCACCGAGCCTGTCGAGATCGACACCCCGGACCCCGCCACGCCCGACGCCATCGCGGGCGTCGTCGCCGAGATTACCCGTCGCTTTGACTGGCACGGGCCCATCGGTGTGGCCTTCCCGGCGGTGATCAAAGACTGCGTGGTGCAGACCGCCGTCAACGTGGACGAGTCCTGGGTGGGCATCGACGCCGCCGCGCTCTTCGAGGGGGCCACCGGGCAGCCGGTCGCGGTGCTGAACGACGCCGATGCCGCCGGGCTGGCGGAGGTGGTCTTCGGCGCGGGTCGCGGGCGCGACGGTAAGGTCATCGTCGTCACCATCGGTACCGGGCTGGGCGTGGCCGTGTTCGAGGACGGGGTGCTCGTGCCCAACGTCGAGTTCCCCGACATCGAGGTGCGGGGCGAGAAGGCCGATAAGCAGGCATCCGGCAGCGCGCTTAAGGAACTGGAGCTGGAGTGGGAGGCGTTCGGCGAGCGGCTGGGCGAATACCTGCGGCAGGTGCAGGAGCGCACCCGCGCAGCGCTGTTCATCCTCGGCGGCGGCGTGAGCGAGGAGCACGACAACTTCCTGCCCCACCTGCGCGTCGAGGCGGAGGTTGTCCCGGCGGAGATGCGCAATCAGGCTGGCATCGTCGGCGCGGCGCTGGCGGCACGCGGGGTCAGAGCCGGGGAGTAGGGTCGCTAGAACTGCGGAACGATCGGGATGCCCAGCGCATTCAGCGCGGCGACGATCAGCGGGGCGAGCAGCAGTGCCGGCAGGAAGTTCCCGACGCGGATCGGCTTGATCTCCAGCAGCGTGCTCACACTGATGCCGAGGATCAGCACGCCGCCCGTCGCCGTGAGTTCGGCAATCATCTCCGGCGTGAGCACAGCCTGCGCCTGCGCCGCCGCCAGCGCGATCCCGCCCTGGTAGATGAGCAGCGCCAGCGCCGAAAAGCCGACACCCACGCCCAGGCTGGAGGCAAACGCCAGCGAGGCGAAGCCGTCCAGCATGGCTTTGATCGCCAGCAGGCGGTAGTCGCCGGTCAGCCCGTCCTGGATCGAGCCGAGGATGGCCATCGGCCCGACGCAGAAGAGCAGGCTGGCGGTCACAAAGCCCCGGATGAAGCGGGTTGCCCGCTCCTCGTCGCCCCCGCCCCGGTTGACGCGCGCCTCCAGCCATGCGCCGATGCCGTTCAGCCTCGCCTCCAGGTTCCACCACTCGCCGAGGATGCCGCCAACGAGCACCGCACCCAGCACGATCAGCACGTTCGCCGTTTCGAGGAACATCTGCAGGCCGATGGCGGCGGTGACAAGCCCCAACCCGTGCAGCACGGTCTGGCTCATCCGCTCGCTCAGCCGCCCGCCGAGCAGCACCCCCAGCGCAGTCCCTACCAAAACGGTGATGACGTTGATGATCGTCCCGGTCATGCCGCCCCTCCCTGTTCGCTCGAATTGAGTGTTTATACACGCAGGCCCGCGCGGGGTCAAGCCACTTGCCAAAAAGCCGCGAAGTTTATTCGCGGCTTCTTTGCACTCAGAACAGCGGCGACTTCCATACCCCCATCCGCCCAGCCTGCTTCTCTCTTGATCGCCATCTGCACGGCGGTTATTGTCAAAAGAGGCAGGAAGCTTATTTGGACTGACACAAACTGGGGTGAAACATGGCTGGGAACTCTCGTGCGCGCACCGGCGCGCTCATCGGCGGGGCGCTGCTGCTCGCGCCGCTCGCGGCGGCAGGCGGCTGGATCGCCTACAGCCGCCTTGCAGTTGATCACAACGTGCCGCTGCCCAACGCGGTCGAGGCGCGGCGCGGCACGGTCGGTACGTCGGTGGGCCGCCTGAGCTATTACGTGGACGACTCCGCCGGGGGGCGTCCGCTCGTCCTGATACACAGCATCAACGCGGGTGCGAGCGCCTACGAGATGCGCCCGCTCTTCGAGCACTACCGCGGCCAGCGCACCGTCTATGCGCTGGAACTGCCCGGCTTCGGCTTCTCCGACCGCCCGGACGTGGAGTACACGCCCGATATGTACCGGCAAGCCATCAGGGAGTTCTTCGAGAAAGTGCTCGACCAGCCCGCTGACGTGGTCGTCCTCTCGCTCTCCAGCGAGTTTGTCGCGCTGGCCGCCGTCGAACAGCCGGAGCGGTTCAACTCGCTCACACTGATCTCGCCGACCGGCTTCTCCGCGCCCGGCGAAGACAGCGAGACGAACCGCTCGCGCAGCCCGGAAATGAGCGACAGGCTGCTGCGCCTGTTCCGCTTCCCGTTTGGCGGGCGGGCCTTCTTCGACCTGATCGCCAGCACGCCGAGCATTCGCTACTTCCTCGACATGAGCTTCGTCGGTTCGCCGGACGAGGGACTGGTGCAGTACGCGTATCAAAGCTCGCACCAGCCCGGCGCGCACCACGCACCGCTGTATTTCATCACCGGGCGGCTGTTCTCCGAGGGCATCCGCGAGCAGGTGTACGCCCGGCTGCCGATGCCGGTGCTCGTCATCTACGACGAAGACCCGTTCACCGGGTTTGAGGAGTTACAGCCCTTCGCTGTGGAGCATCCAAACTGGACGCTGGCCCGCATCCAGCCCACGCGCGGGCTGCCGCACTTCGAGCAGCTCGGCCAGACGACCGACGCCCTCGACACGTTCTGGCAGGGGGTGTGAGGGGGGCACCCTACCGGCGTATGCGAGAACCCCCTCCCAACCTCACTCCGTTCGGTTGATCTCCCCCTTGCAAGGGGGAGGTGGAGGGTTCGCGGAGCGAGCATCGCCGGAGGGGGTTTGCACCACCCAATAACAAACACCCCTCTGCCGTAGCGTGGCGAGGGGTGTCCTGTTTCCTGCGGGTGGCGGCGCTACAGAATGTCGCCGTGCGCGTTGAACTGCTCGATGGCGAGCGCGCTGTACTCATGCTCGCCAAGCGCGAGGATCAGGTCGAGCGGCATCGTCACGTCGTGTGCGCCTGCCAGCAGCACCTCGGTGACCTCCTCGACTGACTTGAGGCTGGCGGCAAGGATGCGCGTGCTCGTGCCCGCCAGCAGCGCGGCGATCCGCCGGACGACACTCAGCCCGTCGCCCATCTGGCGGGTGAGACGGTTCACGTACGGCGCGACGAAATCCGCGCCCGCCTGCGCCGCAAGGTACGCCTGCGCCGGGCTGCTGACCGCCGTGATGCAGCAGCGCACTCCCTCGCAGGACAGCTCCGACGCGAGCGCGATGTTCTCCGTCGTCGCCGGGATCTTCACGATGACCCGCTCCGGGCTGAGCTGCGAGATCTCACGTGCCTGCTCGGCGCGCCCCTCGACCGTTGGCGCGGTAACCTGGCAGAACACCGGTCCGTCGCCCAGTGCGAGCAAATCCGCGAGCACGTCGCGCCCACGGCGGCCCGTCGCGGCGACGAGGTTGGGGTTTGTCGTCACGCCCGCCACAAAGCCCAGGGCGAGGGCACGGCGTGCATCGTCCAGGCTGGCAGAATCAAGATAAATAGCCATAACACTCCTCAAAGGGATATCAACCAGGTGTGGCAAGCGGAATTGACCATACCACTGGTCTGCACGTCGGGCCAGATTTGTCACACCTGTGAGAGGTTAGCTGCGGTCGTCGGCCTGCTGGAGCAGCATCAGCAGCCGGTCTTCCTCGTTCTGCGGCTGGCCGTTCAATTTCTCGTCATGTCGGCAGGCCAGCGCGACCGCCATCGGCGAGGCGCCCGCCGCCAGCATGTCCTCTGCGGACCACGTCGAATGCTGCTGGTGGACAATGAACGGGCGGCGCCACGTCCGGAGCGCCTGCCATTCCGTCCCATCGAACTGGCCCCAGCGCCGCGCCCGGCGCGGCATGAGCCAGTTGGCGAGGACCACCATGACCCGCTCCCGGAGGCCGAAGGAGCAGCGCGACTTCCCAACGTCGTGCAGCAGCGCCGCCGTGAGCAGATCCTTGTTGTCATGCCCCTGCGCCCGTAGCATCCGCATGACGCGCAGGCAGTGATGCTGCTCGCTGCGGCGCATCCGCATGAAGAGGGCAAGCAGGGGAGGTGAGAGCACTTCCGCCGCTTCGCCAATGTCAACGGCGCGGAAGTGTGAGATTATCGCCAGCAAGCCCTGTCTCAGGCGGTAGAGAGCGCGTCCGATCAAGCGCATAAAACTAGAATCCCAGTAATAAGCCAAGGATCGAAGCACTTGGATCACCGATGAGCCAGCCCAGCACGTTCGCATAGCCCAGCAACGGATGAATGGCCTCAAGCCGGGGCGACAGGAACGACAGCGCAATCAGGCCGAACAGCACGTATGTCGTCGTCTGCCGGTGCCGCTCCCACCAGATCGCCGGGCCGGCAGGCAGCGCCGAGAGCATGACCGTCCACCCGTCGAGCGGGGCAAGCGGCAGCAGGTTGAACACGAACAGCAGGATGTTCAGCCAGATCATTTCAAAGAACAGGCCGCCCAGCGATGGCAGCAGGCCGCCCGCTATCGTGCCGAACGGGTCGAACGGAACCAGCCCCAGTCGCACCGGCAGGGCGAACAGGATAGCCAGCAGCAGGTTCGACACCGGCCCGGCCAGCACCGCCCAGAACATCCCCCAGCGGCTGTCACGCATGCGGTAGGGGTTGACGGGCGCGGAGCCGAGCACCGCGAACCCGATAAAAACGCCGATGATGAAGCCCGGCCAGTAGATATTGGCGCGCGGGTCGAGCGTCATCCGACCCTGCTCCTTGGCAGTCGGGTCGCCCATCCTGTAGGCGATGTAAGCATGTGCAAACTCATGTACGGCCATTGCAACAAGCAAAACAATTGCACGTGACACCAGTGTAGCGGGCGACAGTCCGAACAAGGGGTGGCTCCTTATACTGGCCAATCAAACAGAATGCCCTGCCTAGGCAGCGCATCGGTTGCAAAACAGAATATACCAGCGAGCGGCGTTTACTTTCCACGCCAGGGCAAAAGAGAGCCGGTGTCAGATGCCGGGGAGCACGCGGAGCACGGTGTTGACAAACGGCACCACATGCGCGGCAATCACCGAGTCGGGCAGCACAACCAGCAGCGCGAGGCCAATGCCCAGCACTGCCGTCGTCCAGCCGGAAGCCCGCTCCCACCCAGCGGCGGCCCGCAGCGGCAACAGGAAGCGCACGGCACGGTAGCCGTCCAGCGGGTAGAACGGCAGGATGTTCAGCAGGGCGAGCATCAGGTTGAAGCGCACCAGCACGCGCAGCAGCCCGCCAGCCGGTGACCCGGAGGCAGGTGCGAGCACGTTGAGCAGGCCCAGCCCGCCGAACATCAGCGCGAGGCTCGCCAGCGGCCCGGCCAGCACCGCCAGCAGCCCACCGAGTCGCTCGCCAACAGTCATGCGGTGCGGACGGATGGGCGCAGGGCGGCTCCAGCCGATGCCCATAAAGACGCCCGCCAGCAGCCCAAACCACTCCGTGTGGCGGAAGGGGTTGAGCGTTAGGCGGCCCGCCTCACGTGCGGTGGTGTCACCCAGCGCGAGCGCCGCCAGAGCGTGCGCCAGCTCGTGCACGGTAAAGCTGATCAGCGCGACGACCAGCCGCGCGAGCCACAGCATGAGCGGCAGCCGCAACCAGAAACCGCGAAGCGTTGGAGTAGCGAGTTCGGCAGTCATACGTAGGATTATATCAAACCGCTTGTGAAGCGAGAATCAAAGAGGCCCCCTTTCTCGGGGGCCTCTCAAGAATCAGTGTGGCGATGGTATTCACGAACCGCTAGTCGTCCCTGTCCATCCGATCCTGTTCCGTACGCTGTGGGTGCTCCTCTTCGCGCCGCTCACCGCGATGCTGCTCATGGGGCCTGTCCCCATAGTCCGCGACTGCCCAGCCCTTGCCGATAGCGGCATAGTACGTCCGGGCTGACGGGTCGAAGTGCTCCCACTTCTCGACATCCCACCTTCTCTCGGTGCGGTCTGGCATGATCTGTCTCCTCCTTCCCGCACGCTGCAAAGCTTCCTGCACCCTCATTGTTGCAGGCGCGTGTTAGAACTGTATATGTATTCCCTAAGACCGACCTAAACATATCGGTTGCCTCCCCCTTGCAAGGGGAAGGTGGCGGGTTCGCGGAGCGAACATTGTCAAAGGGGTTCACAGAGCCGCGAAGCGGCGCTTTTGTTTTACTACCGCCATCTCGCATTGAAGCAGAAGGGCCTCCCTAACGGGAGGCCCAGCTCTGTAGCTCGTATCGGGTGGATGGCGGGCGGTTAAGACTGGTCGTACCCTTCCGCCCAGCCCTTGCCGGTGCCGGCATAGTCGGACCGGCCATGCTCGAAACCGTAGCGGGCCGCATCGCGCGCGTCGGTCCACTCCCGGTCCCCATGCCGCTGCGTCCAGGCCTGTCGCATTTCTGGCTCGATGTCATCCCAGCGGCGGTCGCGGTGGCGCTCGTTAAAGGCGTAGTTGTAGCCGTGCTCGTAGGCGGTTTCCATCTCGGCGAAGCCCTTGCCCGTGCCCGCGTAGTTCGTGCTGTGATACTGCTCGAAGTCCGAGCGCGCACGCGGACGGGACCAACCGTAGCGGATCGCCTCCAGGAAATTATCCCAATCGCGGTCCGGATGCTGCGCCTCCCAATCCGCGCGGGCATCCGCTTCGATGTCGGACCAGTCCCGGCCTTCGTACCGCTGCGACAGGTCATACCCGTAGCGGTAGCCGGACTCCATCTCGGCGAAGCCCTTCCCGGTACCCGCATAGTTCTCATCGAAATGCGGGTGCCAGTCAAAGTCCTCGTACCTTCTGTTCTGCCTAGCCATACCGTCGCTCCTTCTACCTTGGCTTACTACCATTACATCACGTTACGACTCTAGTATGGCTGCTTTCAATCAGGAATTCACATGCGGGCCATAAAATTCACCCAAATATTTAGCGCGGGTGCGCATCCGGCGCTGCGTACGCGCGTGCGCCCGCCTGCTCGGAACCGGCAATCGGCGTGTCGAGCAGGTTTTCCGGGCCGAGCGGCCTGGCCGTCCCCGCCCGCATGATCAGCCCGACCTTGCGTTCAAAGAGCAGGTAGTCATACGCCCAGCTAATCACCACCAGCAGACGGTTGCGGAAGTCGATAAGCTGGAGCAGGTGCAGCACCAGCCAGATAACCCACGCAATGAAGCCCCGGAAGCGCCTGCCGAAGATCCTGGCTACCGCCGCACTGCGCCCGATGACCGCCATCGAGCCCCGGTCGCGGTAACGGAACGGCGGAATCGACCTGCCGCGCTCCCGCGCGACGATGTGCCGGGCGACGTACTCGCCCATCTGCATGGCAACAGGGGCCATCTGCGGCAGCGGCTGGCCGTCCTGCTCCAGGTACGCCATATCGCCGATGACGTAGATCTCCGGGTGGCCGGGCAGCGTCAGGTCGGGCTGGACCGGCACGCGTCCACCACGCGCTCGTTCGGCGGGAAGCTGCCCGGCGAGAGGCGCGGCCTCGACGCCCGCGGCCCACAGCACCGTAAAGCTAGGGATGTCGCTGCCGTCGTCCAGCACGACGCGGTCGGGCAGCACGTCCTTGACTGCCGAGCCGAGCCGCACCTCCACCCCCATCCTCTCCAGCCGCCGCCGCGCGTACTCGCGCTGCTTCTCGGCGTACGGAGCGAGCAGATAGGGCGCCATCTCGACCAGCACGATGCGCGTCTCGTCAATCAGCTCGCGCGGGTAGTCCTTCACCAGCACCCGGTTCACCAGCTCGGCGAGCGCCCCGGCAAACTCGACGCCGGTCGGCCCGCCGCCGATCACCACGAACGTCAGCAGCGCGCGGCGCAGGGCGGGGTCGTCCTCAAGCAGCGCCCGCTCGAAGGCGCTCAGGATGCGGTTGCGCAGGATGATGGCGTCGTCAAGCCCCTTCAGTTCGTAGGCGTGCTCGGCTGCCGAGTTCAAGCCGAAGAAGGCGGTCGCCGCACCGGCAGCGACCACAAGGTAATCGTATGAGAACGGCCCTTCACGCGTGATGATCTGCCGCCGCGCCGCATCGACGCCCTCCACCTCCGTCAGCCGGAACTGCACGCCGTCCCAGCCGCGCACGATGGAGCGTACCGGCTGGGCGATGGAGTCTTCATCCAGGCTGGCCGTTGCCACCTGGTACAGCAGCGGCTGGAACAAATGATAGTTCTGCCGGTCGAGCAGCCACACCTCGAAGCCCTTACCCGCCAGCCCGCGTGCGGCCCGCAGCCCGCCGAACCCCGCGCCGATGATCACGACTCGCTTCATGTCAACCTCCGGGCAACTCACCGCCGTCCGTTTTGTGATGTTCATCACAAATATCTAGACTAATTATATACTATTTGTTATGTTTTTCTCAATAGAAACGGCAGTGAATCTCACGCGGTGTGGCTGCTCGGCCTTATAAGGGCAGTGTCAGACTTCCTCGGCGCGGGCGGTTTCCTCTAGCGGCGCGATGCCCTCGTAGACGGTGAGCACGCTGCCATCGAGGTCCAGCATGACATCGTAGGCATACATCCTCGGCCCCGATGTGGGGTCTCCGGTTGACTCCAGGTCTTTGGAGAGCACGCGCAGCACCGTGCCCGGCTGCCGTGATGCCACAAGGAGCACACGATCTCCTATAACGAACTGCGGCGCGATCATATCCAACCTTTGCCGGTCGATCTCTCTGCCCACCGTTGCCTCCATCTGTTAACGCTCAGGTTCAAGCTCCGCCCGGCGAGCTAGCCGGGCTTCTCCCTGAGCATACCGCAAGCGGGTCGGGGTTTTCCGCTGGGGGCTGGGGATTCGAGAACAAACGCCGCGACGTTCAGCCATGGCTCCCTGCCCCCGCCATGCAAGGGGGAGGTCAACCGAGCGAAGCGAGGTTGGGTAGGAGTTCTTGCGGATCCGTGAGCTTCCCCCGATTCAGCGGACACTTTTCAGGGGGTAGCGACGAACTGAGCTTCAAACTCCGCCGGAGACCGATAACCCAGGGGGAAAGTGGCCCGAAGGGGCTGACAGCCCGGTTGTTTCCCGCCTGAGCGTTGCTTATACTGAGAGTATCCGCGCGATTTGTCAGAGAGCATGATCCACACTTCATCAAAGGAGGCAGCCTATGGCTTTCAAGGTCACGTGGCTCGGCCACGCCAGCTTTGCGTTGGATATTGACGGGCACAAAGTTCTGCTGGACCCCTTCCTCACTGGCAATCCGGCAGCCAGCGCGGACCCTGAGACAATCGAGGCGGACTTTATTCTGCTGTCGCACGGGCACGGCGACCATGTGGGCGACGCAGTACAGATCGCCAAGCGCACCGGGGCGCAGGTCATCAGCAACTTTGAGATCTGCGACTGGCTGCACAAGCAGGGTGTCGAGAACACCCATGCGCAGCACATCGGCGGCGGTTTCCACTACCCCTTCGGCTATGTCAAGCTGACCATCGCCCATCACGGGTCGATGCTGCCCGATGGGACCTATGGCGGCAACCCGGTCGGGTTCCTCATTACCTCGCAGGGCGGCAAGAAGGTGTACTTCGCCTGCGATACCGGGCTGTTCTACACAATGAAGCTGTACGGCGAGGAGGGGCTTGATCTCGCCGTGCTGCCCATCGGGGACAATTACACGATGGGGCCGGAGGACGCCTTCCGCGCCGTGAATCTGCTCAACCCGAAGGTCGTCATCCCCGTTCACTACGATACGTGGGACCTGATCAGCCAGGATGCCGCGGGCTGGGTCGAGCGCGTCAAGCGCGAGACCAACACGGACGCTGTGCTCCTGAAGCCGGGCGAGAGCTACACCGTCGAGTAGGCTCTACCGGGGCAGGCACGCAGGGGCGGTTCGTGATGCACATCCATCGAGCCGCCCCGCTTTGATCTCCGCATCCCCCGGCGGGGGAAATTTGTTGCCGGTCGCTCCGGTCACTTATACTTAGCCCGTGGCAGGTGCGAATCGTCACGACCCGGAACCGGATACACTCAGCGGGTACGAGCCGCAGATCGGCGGCGGCAGCGCCCCGAACCTGACCGGCTACGAGCCGCTGCTTGGCGGGGTGCGGCGCGTCGGCGTAGATATGCGCCGCGTGCAGACGCTGATCAACGCGCCCACCGAGGTCGACCGCCGCCGCATCCTCGACACGGTGCGGCGGTTCGGGCAGACGGACGCCTACGCCAAAGAGCTTGCCCAGGTGATCCCCGCACGCGCCCGCCAGAAGGTCGGCGGCTGGCGCGGCACGTTCACGCCCGGCCAGCGCTGCGCGGCGATGGACGTGCTTGCCGAGATCGGCAGCTACGAGTCGATCCTCCCGCTGATCGACGCCCTCGCCGACGACGTGTTCCAGGTGCGGGAGGCGGCGGCGCGGACGCTGACCGCGATCTGCGCCCGGCTGGACCCTTTCGACCGGCGCACGCAGATCGTCTACCGCGCGCTGGTGGACGCCCTCGCCATGCGCCCGCTGAGCGCCCGCAAGGTGATCGCGCGGGTGCTGGCCAGCGCGCCGGTGGACCTCGTGCTTAAGCCGCTGCTTGTGGCGGGGCTGGGCTCGCCGGACTGGTGGGCCAGGCGCGAGGCGGCCTGGGTGCTCGGCAAGCTGGGCGAGCGGCGCGCCGTTCCCCGGCTGGTCCGCGCCCTGAACGACCCCTCCGCCGCCGTGCGGGCCTCTGCCGCCTGGGCGCTGGGGCAGATCGACGCGCCCGCAGCCATCAAACCGCTCTCTACGGCGCTCGAAGATCGAGATGAGGTCGTGCGGGCGGCGGCGGTCGAGGCGCTGGGCGCGCAGGTCAGACGGCTCTCGGCGCTCGACGCGTCTTTCCGCCCGGTCATCGGACGCCTGATCGAGATGCTGGCCGACCCCGACATTTCCGTGCGCCTGTCCGCCAAGGAAACCCTCGCCGAGCTGGCGCAAAACGCCGAGGCTCGCCGCGTGCTCCAGACCTTCCGCGATAAGCTGGGGCGGTAAACAAAAGCCGCAACGTTCAGTCGCGGTTCAGAACCCCTACCCGGCCTCCCCCTTGCAAGGGGGAGGTGGGCGACCCGGAGGGGGTTAGATCAGAAACAACCACGCATGGTAGTCGGCGAGCCGAGCCGCAGCGCCGCCCGCTACGAACCTCTGACCAGCCTCGTGTGATAGCCTGAGCACCGCCCTCAGCACCGGTAATAAATCTCCTCCGCCTCCTCACGCAGGCGGCGGTAGCTCTCCAGCCGCTCGCTCCAGATGTCGCCGCGCTCGGCGGCGGCGCGCACCGCGCAGCCCGGCTCCTCAAAATGGCGGCAATCGTTGAAGCGGCATTGCAGGATGTAGGGCCGGAACTCCGGGAAGTAGCCGTCCAGCTCGGATGGCTCGATGTTGTACAGCCCGATCTGCCGGATGCCGGGTGTATCGGCCACGTAGCCGCCCCCGTCCAGCTCGAACATCTCCGACGCGACCGTGGTATGCCGCCCTTTCAGCGTCGCCTCGCTCACCTCCCGCACGGCGAGGCCCAGCCCCGGCTGCATCGCGTTGAGCAGGCTGCTCTTGCCCACACCGGACGGCCCGGTTAGTGCGGAGATCTTGCCCTGAAGCGCCTCGTGCAATTCGGCGACCCCCTGCCCCGTCACAGCACTGGTGTAGATGACCCGGTAGCCAATCTCCGCATACGGCCCGAAGATCGCCCGCGCCTCGTCCTCGGTGCACAGGTCAACCTTGTTCGCGGCAATGATCGCCGGGATGGACTGCCGCTCGGCAATGACGAGGAAGCGGTCGAGCATGCGGTGGCGCGGCTCGGGGTTGGCGCAGGCAAAGACAAACACGACCTGGTCGGGGTTGGCGATGATCACCCGCTCGCGGTCGGGCAGCTTCTCCGCGCCGCGCCCCTCCGGTGCGGGCATCTGCCGGGTGAAGGCGTGCTCGCGCGGCAGCACCTCCTCGATGACGCCCTCCAACCTGACGCCATCCTCCTCCCGCACCTCGTAGACGGAGATCCGCACCCGGTCGCCCAGCGCCACCGGGTCGGTCGTCAGGCGTTCTTCGAGCAGCCGCCCGCGCACCCGTGAGACGATCGTGCCCTGGTCGGTCTTTACCCAGAAGAACCCGCTCTGCGTCTTGGTGACCAAACCCTCTAGCAGTTCCCGCTCCATCAAAGCATGTGACTCCTCATCGATTGGCCCGCAGCAGGTGAATCAAAACGCCACAGGGCAGGCTGCCCGTGGCGCATGAGAGCCTCCACGACGGCGGCGGGTGCAGATCATGATCGCCCCTGCCCCCATCCGCTCGCGTTGTCACCCGCCCCGGCGAACGCCGTTTCGGCCTTCATCGCGCCTCCAGCCCGCGCTCTCAACTTACCGCATAGCCGGAAACTAGCACGATTCGGGGAGGGTGTCAAGACTCGGATGCGGCTAGCGCGCCAGCACCCCCGACGCCGGTAGGAAGCCATAGGCCCACAGCACCAGCCCGGTGATGCCCAGCGACATCACCGCGCCGACCACCGTCTGCCACACGTCGTGCCCCTTGGCGCTGACCCGCGCCCACGTCGTCAGCGGGATGAGCGCGAGCAGCGGCGTGGCAATCAGCCCGAACAGGTAGATCAGCGCCCCCACCGGCCCGGCAACGCCCGCCGCGTGCCCGCTCGCCTTGTAGCGCAGCAGGAAGTTCACGATGATCAGCCCCAGCGTGACGAGCGTGTACGTCACCGCGATAGCCTCGTAGATGTCTGGCGCATCGGTAAGCCACAGCACCAGGAAGCCGATCGGGTAGCTGACAATCATAAACACAAAGCTCGCAATGCGCTGCCGCTTGATCACGCGGGCCTTCTCCTGCACCTTGCCGGGGATGTAGAAGAACAGGCTGCACAGCGGGATGAGGCTCAGGAAGAGCAGCGCCCAGCCAAAGCCCGCCAGCCGGTTCGGGATGTCACTCGGCAGCTTGAAAAAGAAGAACGTGATCAGCGCGCCAGACAAGATCGGGACGTTCAACACCTGCGACAGCACTTCCCCGACGATGCGCCGCACCTTGCTCTCTTGCTTCTTCTCAGTCTCCATACACCCCCCTTTGCAGCCTGTCCGCATCAGGCCATGCTGACGGGACACTGGCAGGCTGCCGCCTCCTTTCTGTGGTATACTGCTGATGTCGAGATCGGACACAGATCTCACGCAAATGGCAGACGCTCCGGGGCTGACCAAGGCAGCCACCGGAGCGTCACTTTTATGGCTCTTCGTCGAGGACCACCACCTCGCTCTGCTCCTCTAACCAGCCCGCCACGTCCAGTTCGGGCCAGCAGCGGCGTATCGACTGCATGTACTCCCACATGAGCGACGCCGCTCGCTCGCCATCGGCCAGCAGCGCCGCCTCGTACAGCGCTCGCCAGAAGTCGCGCGCCTCGGCGCGGCGAGCCGGGTCGGTGTAGTACAGCCGCGACAGGCGGATATAGAAATCACGGAAGCCGTTGAGCACCAGCCCGTAGACCGGGTTGCCGCTTAGCCAGGTGAGCAGGCGGTGCAGCCGCCACTGTGCGCGCGCATACGGGTCGGGGCGGTCGGCGAGGCCCCGGTAGCCGTAAAGCTGCTCGTGCACGGCGCGCGGATCGCGCTCGACGGCGGCGTGGGTGTAGGTCGGCGCAATGAGCGACCACATCTCAAGCAGGTTGGGCACGAAGTCGGGCAGCAGCGAGAGGTCGGCCTGCATGAGGCCGCTCAGCACGTTGAGGCTGCCATCGCGCATATAGTCGTTGACCTCGGTCGCCTTCCCCTGATGGATGTTCAGCCAGCCGTCACGCGCGAGGCGCTGCAGCGCCTCACGGAGCGCAGGGCGCGCCGTGCCCAGCTCTCTGGCGAGGTCGCGCTCGCCAGGAAGCGTCGTGCCGGGCGGGTACGTTCCGTCCAGTATCCGCTCGATCAGCAGCCGCTCGGCGCGCTCAGAAGCGCGCTCCCGTCGATCTTCCATCAGTCCTCACTGGTCTTACCACTTGCGATGAAGTGAGTGTATCACTGGTATGACCAGTTGTCAACGGATACTGGGAGAGGGGGCCCCTGATCAATCGCACAGGGAGCCGCAACGTTCAGTCGAGGCGTGTCAATAACAGGCGTTCGCTCAGGCCACCTCACCCTCCCTCTGGTAGTGGTTGCCTTGCAACCTGCGCCATCCTTCCCCTGTCAGGGGGCGATTCATGCTTCTCGTGCTGCATTTCCCCCTGGAAGGGGGCAATGCCCCGAAGGGGCAAAGGGGGTGGGAGCCGCGACCTTCAGTCGCGGCTCTGCTTGCTCTTCCATCCCAGAACCCCCACCTGCGACCTCCGGTCGCCTTCCTCCCCCTTGCAAGGGGGAGGCGTAGAGAAATCGCCCTGCGATTTCTCCCTGGCAGTTGGCGCAGCCAACTGCACACTGAGCGGTGACGTATCACCGTTCGGTTGGGTGGGAGTTCCTACTGGCCCCGCCAATCCCCCTCATCTACCGTCCTTCCCGCATGCGCATTCACCCTGAGTTTGCTATACTCGCCGCACTATGGAAGCACGCTCATCTCGTCCGGTCCTGATTGCGGCGCTGGCGCTCGCCGCGGCTGTTATCGCCTGCATCGGCGGCGCACCGACGGGCGCGCCCACCGAGGCGGCCCAGTTCGCCACCGTGACGCCCGGCGGACGCATCTCCGTGTCGCTGCTGACACCCACCTCCCCCGCCGAGGACGTCCCTGCACAGGGCGGGACGCCCATCGGCCCCGTCGCGACAAGCACAGCGGAAGCCGCCAGCACGCTCGAGCAGACCCAGTCCGCCCCCGCAGCAACCCCGACGACACCCGGCGTGTTCGCCCCGGCAGCCGAGTGCCCCGCGCCCGGCAACCCGCGCCTGCCCGCCGAGCCGCCTGCGTTCAATCGGTTTGCCGAAACCATCGTCCAGTATCTCTCCGGCGGTGGCGCGCCAACGGTGCTGGAGGGTCGCCTTGCCGCCTGGGGAACCTTCACCAGCTATGGCGGGTTCATCCGCGCCGACCGCGACCTGACCGGCGACGGCGTGCCGGAGGTGCTCGCCGTGCTGATGAACCCGCACGAGCAGGAGTTCCCCTTCCCCGGCGACCTGTTCATCTTCGGCTGTGAGCGCGGCGCGTACCGGCTGCTCTACCAGGCGGGCAGCGCCCCCAACCGCAGCGCGCCCATCATCCTCAACGTCGAAAACAACGATGTCAACGCCAACCGCCTCAACGACCTCGTCTACGCCGTCCAGACCTGCGACGACCGCATCTGCTCGACCAGTGTCGAGGTGATCGAGTGGAGCCTGACGCTTAACAGCTTCGGCAGCCTGCTCGCCCAGCGCATTGACGAGCCGTTCGCCGCCGTCGAGGTGGCGGACCTGGAGGGGGATGGTCTGAGCGAGATCGTGGTGGAGCGCGGAGCGGTCGCGTCGGAGGCCGCCGGGCCGCAACGCAGCCGCACGACGACCCTGCGCTGGGACGGGGCGCAGTACGCCATCGCCGAGGTGGACGTTGCCGACGCAGAGTACCGCATCCACGTGCTGCACGACGGCGATACCGCGATGCGGGCGGGCGACTACGCCTCTGCTGCCGAGTTCTACGCGCGCGCGGCGACCGATGACGCCCTGCAAAGCTGGCGCTACCCGGACGAGGCATCCCATCTGCGGGCCTATGCCCGCTTCCGGCTGATGCTGGCCGAGGCGGCGCAGGGCAACACTGCAGAAGCGCAGGCCGCACACGACGAACTGATCGCCGCCTACACACTCGTACCCACCGGCGAGATCACGCCGGTGCCCGGCACGGCGCCAGCGCTGAACCGGGGTCTGGCGGGCAGCGCCTTCGCGGAGATGGCGCAGATCTTCTGGCGGGAGTACACGGCGAGCGGCGACACGGGCCGCGCCTGCTCCGCCGTGACGGGCTACGCCCGCACCGCCCCGTCATCCTACGAGGTATTGAACAGCTTCGGGTATGCCAACCCGACCTATACCGCCGCCGACCTGTGTCCGTTTGGCGGCTGATTGTCACGAAGTACACACAGCAGGGAGCAGCAACCGATGAAGGCCGACCTCCGCCGCTTTTTTACCGGCAGGCTCGACGAGATGGCCCGTCTCGCCCGCGAACTGGTCGAGATGGAATCCCCTACGACGGTCAAGTTCACCGTGGACCGGCTGGTCGAGCGTGTCGCCGAGGAGCTTGCCGCCTGTGGGGCAGACATGATCATCCACCCGCGTGAGGAGGTTGGGGACATCATCGAGGCGCGCTGGCACACCGACCAGCCCGGTGCGCCGCTGCTGCTGCTCTGCCACCTCGACACCGTGCATCCCATCGGCGCAGCGGAGCGCAACCCGGTGCGGCTGGAGGATGACAGGCTGTACGGGCCGGGCTCGTACGACATGAAGGGCGGCGTGGCGACCGTGCTCAGTGCCATCAGCGGCCTGCACGAGCTGGGCCTGTTCCCGGAGCGGCCCATCATCGCACTGATGACGACCGACGAGGAGACGGGCAGCTTTTACTCGCGCGACCTCATCCAGCAGGTCGCGGAGGGCGCGGCGCTGGCGATGGTGATGGAGGCCGCACTGCCCGACGGCTCGCTCAAGACGTGGCGCAAGGCGGTTGGGCGCTACACCGTGCGGACGTACGGCTCGTCCGCGCACGCGGGCGGCGCGCACGAGCACGGCGTGAATGCCATCGAGGAGATGGCGCATCAGATCGTCAGGCTCCAGCAGATGACGGACTACTCCCGCGGCACGACGGTGAACGTGGGCATCATCAACGGGGGGACACGCACGAACGTCATACCCGACATGTGCGAGGCGCAAGTAGACGTGCGGGCGATGACGGTCGCCGAGATGGACCGGCTGCACGAGCAGGTTATGGCGCTCCAGCCCGTGCTCGACGGCGCGCGGCTGGAAATTTCCGGCGGCTTCGACCGCCCGCCCATGGAGCGCAACGCCCTGATGATCGAGACGTTCCAGCGGGCGCAGCAGATCGCGGCGGGGTATGGCCTTACGCTCAAGGAGGCGGGCACGGGCGGCGGTTCGGACGGCAATTACACGGCGGCCATCGGCACGCCCACGCTCGACGGGCTTGGCCCGCTCGGCGACGGCGCACACACCGACCGCGAGTTCCTGTACGTGCCCTCCATGGCAGACAGCGCCACGCTGATCGCTGCCCTCATGCTGGAGTGGCCGGGGTAAACACCCCCTCTGCCAGTGGTCGCCCGCGACCTACCATCTCCCCCTGCTAGGGGGCGATTCTCGATCTCTTGATAGCGCTAACAACTCTTTACATCCAAACCGGGCAATTATGCCCGAAAACCAGCCCTACACCCAGACCTGCATTGCCCCCTCCCAGGGGGCAATGGGCCCTGCCTGCGGCAGGGCCAAAGGGGGTCAACAACCGTATGTCAGAGCGACGCCGCAGCCTCAGCCCGGCCATCAAGCAGGTATCACGACAACTGCGCAAACAGCAGACACCAGTGGAGTGGCGCTTGTGGCTGTGTCTGCGCAAACGCCAGTTCAGGGGGCTCCACTTCCGGCGGCAGCACCCGATCGGCCACTTCATCGTTGACTTCTACTGTGCGGAGCACCGCCTGGTAGTCGAAATCGACGGCAAGTACCACAATTATCAAGCCGAATACGACGAGGCACGCACGGATTGGCTGGAAGCACACGGCTATCATGTGCTGCGTTTCAGCAACGAGGATGAGCGGAACAACCTGCAAGGTGTTTTGAGTGCGATCTTCGCCTTCGTCGAAAATCGCGAAAACGAGGTGTAAGCCTCTCACCCCCTCCCCAGCGCGCGGATCGTCGCGCCGGGGTCGTTCGTCAGCACCGCGTCGCAGCCCAGCAGCCGGTAGTACCACAGCCGCGAGTCGGGGTGCGGATCGAGCGGGCAGACCGGCTGCCCGCGCCGGTGCGCCATCCGCACGTAGAGCGGGTTGGCAAACAGGATCGGCCAGAACGGGCCGAGCAGGTCCGCGCCCGGCATCGGCGTGAGCCGCTTCAGCGTGATAAACCCGCCGGGGATGCCCGGCGCGACGCGCTGCACCGCGTGCACCCGCTCCAGCTTGAACGACAGCAGCACCGTCCGCTCCGTCATGCCCGTCTCATCGAGCAGCGCCGCCAGCCGCCGCCCGACCTCCGGCTTGAGGAAGGCGTCGTCCTTAAGCTCCAGCGCGAGGATGATGCCGGGCGGCAGCACCTCGATGGCCTCGGCAAGGGTCGGCACGCGCTCGTTCTCATACCCTGCAAAGCCGTTCCACGCGTTGAGCCGCTTGATCTCCGCAAGCGTCATCTCCCCGACCGCGCCGCTGCCGTTCGTCGTGCGATCTACCGTGCTGTCGTGGATACACACGAACTCGCCATCCGCCGTGACGTGCAGGTCCGTCTCGATCAGGTCCACGCCCTGCTCAATTGCCAGCCGGAAGGAGGCGAGGGTATTCTCCGGGCGGTGGGCCATGTTGCCCCTGTGCCCCATGACGTAAGGTTTTGGTCTGCCGGGGATCTCAAGTCGCATCGTTCTATCCTGTTCGCCGGGGTGAATCAACCGCCCTGATTGAACCACGAAACGCCGCCGAATACGAGCGATCAGGGTTGCCAGCCCACCCCGCACTCGCCATAATTGTGAAAATCAGCACGGATCGGAACCTGTTAAAATCCCGATCCGTAGTTCGTAGTGAAAGGCGCGAGATGCGCCACCATCTCTGGCAGAACCACACTCACAGGATACCGGATTATAAAGAGATCGCCCGATGAACAATATCGCCATCCGCACAGAAAACCTGACCCGCGATTTTGGCAGCGTCCGCGCGGTTGACCATCTTAACCTGGAGGTGCCGAAGGGCATCGTCTTCGGCTTCCTCGGGCCGAACGGCTCCGGCAAGACCACGACCATCCGCCTGCTGCTCGGCCTGCTCGACCCGACCGAGGGGCGCGCAGAGGTGTTCGGCTACGACACGCGCACGCAGGCCGCCGAGATCCGCGAGCGGGCGGGCGCGCTGCTTGAGCACAACGGCCTGTACGAGCGGCTCTCCGCGCAGGACAACCTCGACTATTTCGGGCGCATCTACCGGATGCCCGCCGCCGAGCGCGCCGCCCGCATCGAAGAACTGCTCACGCACTTCGGGCTGTGGGAGCGCCGTACCCAGATCGTGAAGGATTGGAGCAAGGGTATGCAGCAGAAGCTCGCCATCGCCCGCGCGCTGATGCACCGCCCGCCGCTCGTCATCCTCGACGAGCCGACCTCCGGCCTCGACCCGATAGCGGCGGCCTCACTCCGCGACGACCTTCTGTCGCTCGTCGAACAGGAAGGCGTGACTGTCTTTCTGAACACCCACAACCTGCCCGAAGCCGAGAAGCTCTGCAGCCTCGTTGGTGTGATCCGGCAGGGCAAGCTGCTTGCCGTCGACAGCCCCGACCGGCTGCGCGCGCAGGGCGGCTCGCCGATGGTCGAGATCACCGGCAGCGGCTTCACGGATGACGTGCTCGCCATGCTGCGATCCCGCCCGGAGGTCGCCGCGGTCGAGGTGACGAACGGTCGCCTGCGCCTCGACCTGCATGAGCAGATCGAGGTCGGCCCGCTGGTGACCGCGATCGTCACGGCGGGCGCGCAGGTCGAGGAGATCCGCAAGGGGTCGGCCAGCCTCGAGGACGTCTTCCTGACCCTCATGCGCGAGGAGAGCCAGGAGGCATAGCGGTGCTTACCGATATCCGGACTGTCTTTCGCAAGGAGTTCAAGGAGCTTATCGTTGCCACGTCGGACCGCGCCGGGATCATCCGCCTGCTGATCTGGGTCGTGTTTTTCGGCGGGCTTTTCCCCGCCCAGTCGGGCAGGGCATGGCTCTACACGCTGCTACCGGTGCTGTTCTGGTCGTGGATGTCGTTATTCTACGTGTCGTCGCTCGCCGTGAGCGCCTTCGCGGGCGAGCGCGAGCGCCACACCCTCGAAACGCTGCTCGCTACCCGCCTGCCTGACGGTGCAATCCTGCTTGGCAAGGTTCTGGCGAGCGTCGCCTACGGCTGGGGGCTGGTGATGATCACCTACGTCACCGCCGTTATCGCCATCAATCTGGTGATTGGCCAGGGCAGGTTCCTTTTCTACTCGCCCGCCGTCGCGCTGGGCGGCCCGCTGATGAGCCTGCTCGCGGCGCTGCTGATCACCGGCGTCGCCGTGCTCGTCTCGATGCGCGCGGGGACACAGCGGCAGGCTCAGATGGCGCTATACGTCGTGTCCCTCGTGCTGTTCCTGCCGCTCCTGCTAAGCCAGTCTATCCCCGCGCTGCAGGCCTGGGCCAATGACCTGGTGCTCAACGCGAACACAGGCTCGTTCGTGCTGGTGGGCAGCCTCGTGCTGCTGCTCGCAGCAGCGATCGCGCTCGGCCTGGCGCGGGTGCGCTTCAAGCGGTCGGAGTTGATATTGGATTAGGCTCGCACCCTCACCCCGACCTCGCCGCGGCTACGCCGCGTGAGGTCTGCCCCTCTCCCGGACGGTCCCTATCGGGACCTGGGAGAGGGGGTCAGGGGTGAGGGCACGAAGCAATCATCTCACCGGAGACAACCATGCTGACCGACATCTGGACCGTAACGCAGAAGGAACTGAAAGAGATCGTCGTGACCGGCGGCGGAGGGCGCGGGCGCTGGAGCTTCCTGATCTTCCTCGGCGTGTTCGGTGTGTTTCTGCCGCTTCAGGGCGGCGTGCGCGGGCTGGAGACCGGGCAGGTGATGATATTCTTTGCCTGGGTGCCGTTCATGCTCGCCTCTACCGTCATCGCCGATACCTTCGCCGGGGAGCGCGAGCGCCATACGCTGGAGACGCTGCTCGCTACCCGCCTGTCGGACCGGGCGATCCTGTTCGGCAAGATGTTCGCCGCGATCCTCTATGCGCTGGGGCTGCTGCTCGCCAGCATCGCGCTGAGCGTCGTCACGGTGAATATCGTCTACCGGCCTGAGCGCTTCACGATGTACCCACCGCTGGTGCTGATCATCGTCGTGGCCGTCTCCGCGCTTGGCGCGCTGCTCGCCACCGGCATCGGCGTGCTGGTTTCGCTGCGCGCCTCGACCACCCGGCAGGCTCAGCAGACGATGGGGCTGGCCATCATCGCCCTATTCCTGCCGTTCTACGTGATCCCCTTCCTGCCGGAGCCGGTCGTCGAACGGGGCGTGGCGTTCCTGAAGACGATCCCGCCGGTGGCTGCCGGGGCGGCAGCGCTCGCTTTCGTGCTCGTGCTGAACGCCGTTATCATCCGGGCGGCGCTGGCCCGCTTCAAGCGCTCGCGGCTGATCCTCGACTGAGCGGGCATCGCGTGCTATTGTTCCGCGCGCCCGATAACGCTATAAACGTAACGGATAGAGGTTATGTGAGTAAGACAAGGATAGGGAACATGCCGCAACCCAACGACCGCCTGTACGACGTCGCCATCGTCGGCGCCGGGCCTATCGGCCTTGAGCTGGCCGTGAGCTTCCAGCGCGCCGGTGCGGACTACATCATCTTCGACGCGGGGCAGATCGGCCAGACCTTCACCCGCTGGCCGGACCAGACCGAGTTCTTCAGCACGCCGGAGCGCATCGCGATAGCCGGTGTGCCCATCCCTACCATCGAGCAACGGCGCATCACGGCGGAGCACTATCTCGCCTACCTGCGTGCGGTCGTCGAGCAGTTCGACATCCCGCTCAACACCTACGAGAAGGTCGAAGCGATTGAGCGCTGCAACGGCGGCTTTGAGCTGCACACTCAGACGCTCGCCGCGCGGTACGTGTACCGGGCGCGGAACGTCGTCGTGGCGAGCGGCGGCATGGCCCGCCCGCGCCGCCTGAACATCCCCGGCGAGAACCTGCCGCACGTCACGCACTTCTTCGACCACCCGCACCGGTACTTCCGGCGGCGGCTGCTGGTCGTCGGCGGGCGGAACTCGGCGATCGAGTCGGCGCTGCGCTGCTGGCGCGCCGGGGTGGACGTGACGATCAGCTACCGCCGCCCGGAGATCAGCCCCGAGCACGTCAAGCAGATCCTGTATGACGAGATCGCGACGCTGATCGAGCGCGGTAAGGTGGGCTTTCTGCCCGCCACGCAGCCGGTCGAGATCACGTCTACGCACGTCGTGCTCGCGCCGACGGACGAGCACGGCCAGCCGACCGATGGCGAGCGCATCATCCACGAGACGGACTTCGTGCTGCTCCAGACCGGCTATGAGGCCGACATGAGCCTGCTGGCGGCGGCGGGCGTCGAGCTAACCGGTGAGGAGCAGCAGCCGACCTACAACCCCGACACGATGGAGACCAACGTGCCCGGTCTGTACGTGGCGGGAACGGCTGCCGCGGGTACGCAGCGGAAGTTCCGGCTGTTCATCGAGACGAGCCACCAGCACGTCGTCAAGATCGTCAGGGGGCTGACGGGCTACGAGCCGCCCGTGGCGGACACTCCCCGGCGCAATTATGGCTTCTTCGAGGAGCCGAAGCCCGACCCGCTGTCGCACAAGTAACGCCTCTGGCGCAGATTGCAATTAGGCCATTTCTGCGTATACGACGCGTAGGGGCGGGACGTGATGCGCAATGCTCCGCATCGACCGCATCAATAGTCCCGCCCTTCCCCCCTCTGACTGTGGTTGCCTTGCAACCTACGCCATCCTCGCCCCTGTGAGGGGGCGAAGGGGGTGGTTTGATACACCGGGAGCCGCGACGTTTAGTCGCGCGGGGGTAACAGGGTTTGCCCATCGGGCCCATTCGATACGGGCGGGGACTGCTACCATCACCCCTCCACCCCGTACAGATCGCACACCAGCGCATCGATCTGCGCGTCGAGGTGGCCGCGTGTGACGGCATCCGCGCGGGCCATCTCCCCGGCGAGCGCCTCCAGCCGCCGCACGCGCGGATCGTCAGCCGGTACGTCCGGCACGGGCAGCAGCGCCAGCTCGCGCTGGCCGAAGCGCAGATATCCCCCGGCAAGCGCCAGCCCGCCGAACAGCGCGCGGTACAGCCGCGCCATGAGCGCCGAGTTCAGCACCGCGCCAAGCGCCCCCAGCGGCCACGCCGAGCGATAGATAATTGTCGTGGAAACGGCGGCCTGCGCCATCCCCCGGTCGAGCATGGCCTGCGGGCGAAGCGCCAGCCCCGCCACGATCAGCTTGTGCGCGCGGGCCTGCTCGCGGCGGCGCGGCGGAAGCGCCGAGGCCACGATCGCCGGGCGGCGGAAGCGCCGCTTGAGGTAGCGCACCTCCTTCCGCCCCCACAGCGAGTACCCGCGCCGGATCAGCCCGCTGGTGATAAGCTGGAGCGCGTCGGCGGGCAGCATCCCCGGCCCAGCGTCGATGACCCGGTCGCGCAGGTTGTACGCCTCGCCGACCGTCAGCCCACCGGCAAGCTCCGCCACCTCGCGGAGCGGCACGCCCCGCTCGAAGCACATACGCAGGTCCGACCACGCCGGGTCGAGCGCCCCGCCCCACACGCCGCCCGGCGCGTGCAGATCGGCCTGCGTGCCCCGCCGCAGCAGGGCGGGCGCATTGAGCCGGCCATCCGCGCGGAAGACGGTCAGCGGCGCGCTCGCCTGTGGCGGCTCCTTCCTGAGCACGACGACGACAGGGTATACATCCGCGTCGAAGGGCAGCGCTGAGGTGTAGTCCGCCAGCACCTCGACGGTGGCCCGCTTACCAAGCCACTCGCGCAGGGCTTCGGCGTAGCTGGCGGCCAGCAGCTTGTTCGGCAAGACGAGGCCCACGCGCCCGCCGTCTGCGCAAAGCTCAACCGCCCGCTCGACGAACGGCACGGCCAGGTCGAAGCTCCCAACGGCGGTCCGGTAGCGGGCTTTCAGCGCGTCACGCAGCGAGTCGTCGCCCTGCGCGCGGGTGAAGACGCTGGCGTAGGGCGGGTTGCCCAGCACCGCGTCGAAGCGGGCCGGGGGCGGCTCGCCGAGCAGCGCGTCCGCACAGCGCAGCCGCCCGGCGAGGTCGGCGGGTGTCGTGCCCGGCTCGGCGGCCCACAGCCACAGCGCCAGCCGCGCCAGATCGACCGCGCCCGCGTCGCTGTCCAGCCCGTGCAGGTGCTGCGCGGCTTCCCAGCGCGAGACGCCCCACCGCGCGGCGATCATCTCCCCGGCGGCCAGCAGGAAGTTCCCGCTGCCCATTGCCGGGTCGAGCATGGTCGGGGGACGTGGGCCGTCATACGGGCCGAGCACCCACTCTGCCACCTGCCGTGCCAGCGCAGGCGGCGTATAGTAGCTGCCCTGCTCGTAGCGCGCGGCGAGCAGGCGGCTGTACACCTCGCCGGGTAGATACACCCCGTCCGGGTCGAAGTCCAGATCGTCAAGCGCCGCCCGCCCCACCTCAGCCGCCGGGCCGAGGGCCGGAGCGGGCGCATCGAGCGGCAGGTGCAGCCCGCGCGCCGCCGCGATCCGCCCGGCTACCAGCCACGCCAGCAGCCGGGCGACCGCATCGGAGGGCGCGCCGAAGCTGGCCTCGCACATCGCCGGGAACACGTCGTTCAGCAGGGCATCGAGCGTGGATGGCTCAGGCATCAGTCAGAATCTGCTCCAGTTCCAGCTCGTCGCGGATAGGGATGCCATACAGCCCGATCTCAGGGAGCTTCGGCTTGAGCAGCCGCGACCGGGCGATCTCGCCGGGGCGCAGCGCCGCCAGCACGAAGCCGCGCCGCTGGTAGAAGCGCAGCGCATCGACGTTGTCGTTCGTGGTGATGAGCCACAGTCGGCGGCAGCCCGCCGCGATTGCCGCCTCGCGCACGGCGTCGATGAGCATCGTGCCAATCCCCATCCCCGACCGCAGCGCATTCAGCGACACGACCTCGCAGGCATCGCCGTCAATGTTGTACGTGATCAGCCCGACCTTCTCATCCCCATCCTCCGCGATGAAGCCCGGCAGTTCGTGGGGCCGGTGAACGTGCCCGTTCACTACGACGATCTCATCCCCCCAATGCTCGCGCATCAGCGCCCGCACCCAGTCGCGATCCGCCGCTGTCACGGGGCGCAGCACAACTTCGCTCACTATTCCTCCTCTGCACCTAACTCCCGCTTGTCGAGTGGAACAAAGATACATTGAACTGCCGCACCGTGCCACGCAGGCGAGGATCGGGGAGGGGGTGAGGTCTTGCCCCTTGCGAACCGGCCCCTGACCGATTACGATCACGCGGATCGATTAGCGAAGGAGCCGCCTGTGCCAGCCACCAACCCCGCTCCACAGCCCAAGCCGCCGCGCCCCGCCACCCGCCTGCTGCTGATTGCCGCCGACCTGTACGCCGCAAGCGCAGCCGTCTACCTGCTGTTACGCCTGCTCACCGGCGACCGCTTCTGGCCGGTTCGCCTCGCCGACACGTTCAGCCAGTGGCTGCTGCTGCCCGGCGTCGTGCTGCTGGCCGTGGCCCTCGCGCTGCGGCGCTGGCGGCGAGCGGCTGCACTTGCCATTCCCGCGGCGGCGTTTCTGTGGCTGTTCGGCGGGCTGCTGCTGCCGGGCGGGAGGCCCGCACCCGTCTGCGCCAACGCGGACGGATGCCGCACGCTGACGGTCATGACGTTCAACGCAGGCAAGATCGTGCCGGACATGGCGGAGTTTGCGGCCCTGCTCGACGAGAACAGCGTGGACGTGGTCGCGGTGCAGGAGCTTTCCACCGCGTTTGAGTCCAAACTGGAGTCGGCGCTGCTGGACGCCTACCCCTACCGCGTGCTCTACGGCGCAGGCGTGGACGGTATCGGCCTGCTCAGCCGCTACCCCATCGTCGAGCACGACCTGTTCTACCTGAAGCTGGGCGTGTTCCCCTATCTGCAAGCCGAACTGGATGTGGACGGCGAGCCGGTGACCGTGTTCAGCGTGCATCCCCCGCCGCCCGCGTTCGGGCCGGGGCAGGGCTTCCGCACGCGCACCATCGACGATCTGCCCGGCCTGCTCGCCCGCGTCGATACAAGCCAGCCGGTCGTCGTGATGGGCGATTTCAACGCGGCGGATCAGTCCACCGAGCACCGGATGCTGCGCGCGGCGGGCCTGCAGGATGCCTTCCGCGAGGCAGGCTGGAGCTTCGGGCACACCTTCCCCGCCGCCGGGCGCTTCTTTCGCGTGCCGATGCCGCCGCTCGTGCGGATCGACTACGTGTGGGCAAGCGAGCACTTCACGCCAGTTGAGGCGCACGTCGGTCCGGGCCTCGGCTCCGACCACCTGCCGGTGCTGGCGACGCTGCGGCTGGAGCCCCGCAGGACTGAAACCCTCTCCGTGCGACCCTCCGGGTGGGAGTTCCACCAACCGCTATTACACGAGGCCGGGCAGAGGCTCATAGCTGGCCTTACTGCGGCTCAACGCGCCCCGCTGAGTATTGCCGCCCCCCATCCACGCGGCTATACTCCGATTCGACAGCAGTTTGACAGTCGGAGTAAAGGCGAAACGTAATGACGACCATTCTCGTCGTCGAGGACGAAGAAACGGTTCAGGAAACCCTGGCCTACAACCTTGAACAGGAAGGCTACCGGGTCCTGACGGCTGACGACGGGGAGGAAGCGCTGCGGCTGATCCGCCAGGAGCGGCCCGACCTGGTCGTGCTGGACATCATGCTCCCCCGCCTTGACGGGCTGGCCGTGTGCCGCCTCGTTCGCAAAGACCCCGACGTGGCCCACACACCCATCATTATGCTGACGGCACGCGGCACGCAGGGCGACAAGATGGTCGGGCTGGACAGCGGCGCGGACGATTACATCACCAAGCCGTTCGGGCTGGGAGAGTTCCTCGCACGCGTGCGGGCCGTGCTGCGACGCGCACCGGGCCGCGGCGTGATGCGGCAGACCATACAGGCCGGGGGCATCGAACTGGACCTGGCCGCCCGGCGCGTGTATCGCAACGGCAAGGAACTCCAGCTCAGCCAGAAGGAGTTCGACCTGCTCGCCGAGTTGATGCGCAACGAGGGCGCAGTGCTCTCCCGTGACCTGATCCTCTCGCGCGTGTGGGGTTACGATTATTACGGTGACAGCCGCACCGTGGACGTGCATATCCGCTGGCTGCGGCAAAAGATCGAGGAAGATCCATCCGACCCCAGGCACATCGTCACAGTCCGCGGGGTCGGCTACCGCTTCGAGGCCTGATATGACTCTCCTCCAGTTCGCAATTGTTCTGCTGCTCGGCGCGATCGCCGTGCTGCTCGGCGTGTTTATCGGCTATCAGGCGGCGCAAGGTCGGCTGCGCGATCTGCGGGCGCGCAATGCCCAGCTTGCCGCCCAGCTTCAGCTTTGCGAAGAGGCTGAGGTGCGCGCTGAAGCCCTTGAGGCGCTCGGCGAGGCCTCCTATAACGCCCTGCTCCTGCTTGATGAGCTGCACCGCGTCGTCCATCTGAACGCCGTAGCCCGCCGCCTGTTCACCGTCGAAAAAGGCTCTGACATTGCGCCGGGGAGCACGCTGCTGGCCCTCACCCGCCACCATGAGATCGACGACCTCGTCACCGAGACGCTGGAAAGCGGCGAAGATGTCGAGTCGCAGGTCATGTTCGATGATCAGGTGTTCCGCGTGCGCTCGCACCTCGTCCGCACCGACGGGGAGCCGCTGGTCGGCCTGGCGCTGCAGGACATCAGCGAGCTTCAGCGGCTGGGCCGGGCGCGGCGCGACATGGTGGCGAACGTGTCACACGAGCTGCGCACGCCGATCACATCGCTGCGGCTGCTCGCCGACACGCTCAAACGTGACGAGCGGCTTGCCGAGCATGGCCTGTGGCTGCTGGACAAGATCGACGATGAGATCGACACGCTGGAACAGATCGCGCAGGAACTGCTCGACCTGGCGACAATCGAGTCAGGGCGCGCCGAGTTCATCCTGAAGCCGGTCCCCGCCGCCGAGATTATCGAACGGGCGGTTCAGCACTTCACCGAGCAGGCGCGGCGCAACGGCCTTGAGATCGAGGTGCAGGCCCCGCCCGACCTCATCGCCATGGCCGACGCGCAGCAGGTCGAGCGCGTGCTTGGTAACCTGCTACACAACGCGATCAAGTTCACGCCGGAGGGCGGGCGCATCACGATCCAGGTTGAGCGGGCGAATGACAAGCTGCAGTTCTCGGTGACCGATACCGGGGTGGGCATCCCGCATGACGAGCGTAGCCGGGTGTTCGAGCGCTTCTACCGGGGGGACCGTGCCCGGCGCGGGGGCGGAACCGGGCTGGGGCTGGCGATTGCCAAGCACATCGTGCAGCTTCACGGCGGCACAATCTGGGCGGAGGAGCCGCCGAACCCACCCGGTGCGCGGCTGGTCTTTACGCTCCCCACCCCTGAGGAGTAAGCAGAACGCCGCTACGGGCTGCCAGCGCCGCTACACACTGTTGATACCGAGCACGTCCATCACGCGTTCGCGCAACACAAATACATCGAAGGGCTTGACGATATACTCGTCCACGCCTGCGTCCAGCGCAATCCGCCGCTGGGACTCCTGCACGTTCGCCGTCACCATCACCACGTAAGTACCGGCCAGGTCGGGGTTCTGCTTGATCTGGCGGCACACCTCGCAGCCCTCCATGCCCGGCATCTCGGCGTCGAGCACGACGACCTGGGGCCGCACCTCGTGGATCAGGTTGAAGGCCTGCAGACCATCGTCAACGGCTAACACCTCCACACCCTGCCCGCGCAGCGACTTCAGCACGTCTGTCATCAGGTCCAGATTGAGCGGGTCATCATCTGCCACGACAATTTTGCGGTGCATCTCATGCCCTCACACTCCAACTCTCAGCCTAAAGAGGTAGTTTAACGCACTTCGCGGTGAACGAGAACTCGCGGGTAGCCCTCACCCCGGTCAGAGCGGCTGTGGCGACGCCTGCGCGGGGTGAGGGCCTGCGAGGAGGAGTCTATGACCAGTTTTCCAGCGTCTTGACCACGTCCACCATGAACCAGTCCGCACTTGCGCCGTCCAGTACACGGTGGTCGAACGTCAGCGAGAGGTACACCATCGGCCTGACTGCAATGGCGTCGTCCTCCGTGACGACCACCCGCTTCTGGATCGCGCCCGTGCCGAGGATGGCGGTCTGCGGCTGGTTGATGATCGGCGTGGCAAACAGGCTGCCGGAAACGCCGTGGTTCGTCAGTGTGAAGGTCCCGCCCTGCACCTCGTCCGGCGAGAGCCGCCCTTCCCGCGCACGGATGGCGAGGTCGTTCACGCGGCGGGCCAGCCCCGCCAGCGACAGCTCATCCGCATGGTGGATGACGGGCACGATTAGCCCCTCGTCGATCGCCACCGCCATGCCGATGTTCACGTCCGGCATCAGCCGGATGCCCTCATCCGTCCACTGGCTGTTCACCATCGGGTGCTGGCGCAGCGCGCGGGCCACCGCCGCGATGAAGTACGCGGTGAAGGTCAGGTTGATGCCGCGCCGGGCAAACTCCTCGCGGTGCGCCTCCCGGTGGCGGGCCACGGCGCTCATGTCCGCCTCAAAGACCGTTGTCACATGCGGCGCGGTGCGCTTGCTGAGCACCATGTGCTCGGCGATGCGAGCCCGCATCTTGGTGAGTGGCACGATCTCGCCGGGCTGGCCCGGTGCGGGCGGCGCCTTGTGGACGTGGTCGGGTGGGGCTTCGGCACGCGGCGCGGGTTGGGCAGGCGCAGGCCGGGCAGGCGCGGAGGCGAACAGTTCATCCGTCGGCTTGAACAGATCGCCGCTGCCGGGCCGCTCCCAGGGCTCAAGCTCCGGCTCGGCCTCCTGCACCACCGGTGCGCGCTCCATCCGCTCGACGTAGGCGAGGATGTCCTTCTTGGTGACGCGCCCGCCGCGCCCGGAGCCGGGAATCTGCTGCAGCTCCTCAAGCGCCAGGCCGTGCTCGGCAGCGATATTGGCGACGACCGGCGAAATGCGCGGCTGCCGCTCGCCCGCCTCGTCACGGCGCTGCCCGTTACCTCGCGCTGCTTCCTGCGTCTGAGCGCGGGCCGGTTCCGCCTCGGCGCGAGGGGCCGCCTCAACGGGCTGCGCACCCGGTGGGGCGGGAACCTCCTCGCCCGGCTCGCCGATGTAGGCCAGCAGCGTCCCGGCGGTGACGGTCTCGCCGGCCTGCACGTAGATCGCCAGCAGCGTCCCGCTCGCCGGGGCGGGGACCTCCGAGTCGACCTTGTCGCTCTCGACTTCAAGCAGCGGCTCGTACTCCTCGACCCGATCGCCGACCTGCTTCAGCCACGCGCCGACCGTCCCCTCGACGACGCTCTCCCCCAGTTGGGGCATGATGACCTCAGTTGCCATGAAATCTCCTCGATTCGTTGTGATGCAGTGAGATCCCTGATAATCGTTCCACGGTTATGCTTGCGTTCTCCTAGCCTTCACCAACGCCGTAGAGCTGGCGCGTCTCCTCCTCGCGCCCGCGCACCACGCGCCGCCCCTTGAGCGGGCCCTGCGTCTCCGTGACGACCGTCGCCTGCTGCCTCGGGCCGCCTTCCTGCCGCTCGCAGTAGATGACCACCCAGTCACGCGTGCGCTCGAGGTCGTGGGCCAGCTTGGTGTTCGAGTACAGCGCGGTGAACGCCCAGCCGTCACGGGCGCCGTTGAGAATAGGCAGCCACGCCTCGCCCTCGGGGTTGAAGCGCTCCGGCGCGATGGTCTCCAGCTCGCCCGCCTCGGCCTTCTCGCGGTACTCGCGGTCGATCTTCAGCAGCAGTTCGACGGAGGGGCGGTCTACGGCAGATTCGCCGCCTGACGCCGTCCGCCGCTGCATGGCTGACCGGCTCAGCATACCGGCCAGCGCCGCCTTCACGCTCTTGACACGCTCCGGCCCGAAGCCCTCGACCTGCTCCAGCCGCCCGTCGTGGGCGGCCATCTCCAGTTCTTCGAGCGAGTGGATGTCAAGCACCTCCGCGATGCGCTGGGCCATCGTCGGTCCGATGCCCGGCACCGACTCGAACAGGTCGGCGGGGCTGACCTCGGCACGCAGGCTGTCAAGCAGGCCAGAGCGACCCATCGCCACATACTCGCTGATCGTGCTGAGCAGCCCTTCCCCGATGGTCGGCAGCGACATCACCTCCTCGCCGCAGCCCTCCTCAATGAGCCGGGCGACGTCCTTCTCGGTGTTGCGGATGGTGGTCGCCCCATCGCGGTACGCCTGCACGCGAAACGGGTTCTCGCGCTTCACCTCCAGCAGTTCCGCGATCTGGTCCAGCACGTCCGCGATATCCGCATTCGTCGGCAGTTGTCGCTCTGGCATGGTGCGCACACCTTAAAACTCCAGGCGTCCTTTGGGCCCGTAGGGGCGCAGCATGCGCGTTGCGCGACGTGAACACGCCCCTACTATTCTCCGGCTTAATATGCCGCCAGCTCCCGCATCGCCGCGGCGATCTTCTCCGGGTTGGGCATGAAGTGCTCCTGCAGCGGATGGCTGAAGGGCACGCCGGGCACGTCCGGCCCTGCCAGCCGACGGATCGGCCCGTCCATCCACTCGAACCCCTCATCGGCCAGGATGGCCGCGATCTCCGCGCCGTACCCCAGGAAGCGGTTGTCCTCGTACACGATCAGCGCCTTGCTGGTCTTCTTGAACGAGTTGAGGATGGTGTCCTTGTCGAGCGGGTTCAGAGTGCGGATGTCCACTACCTCGACGCTGATGCCGTCCTGCTCCGCGACCATCTCGGCGGCCTGGAGCGTGTAGTAGTGCATCATGCCGTAGGCGTAGGCGGTCAGGTCCGTCCCCTCACGGGTGACGTTTGCCGGGCCGATGGGCGTGGTGTAGTCGCCCTCGGGCACGTCACCCTTGATCAGCCGGTAGCCCTTCTTCGGCTCGAACATCAGCACCGGGTTCGGGTCGCGCACGGCGGCTTTCAGCAGGCCCTTGGCGTCTGCCGGGTTGGAAGGGACGACGACCTTCAGCCCCGGCGTATGCGCGAAAAACGCCTCCACGCTCTGCGAGTGGTACAGCCCGCCACCGATGCCACCGCCGTAGGGCGCGCGGATCACCATCGGCACCGTCCAATCGCCGTTCGAGCGGTAATACATGCGCGCCGCCTCGTTGACGATCTGGTTGAAGGCCGGGTGGATGAAGTCCGCGAACTGGATCTCGCAGATCGGGCGCATGCCTGCCAGCGCCGCGCCGATGCCGATACCGACGATGCTCAACTCGGCGAGCGGCGAGTCGATCACACGGTTCGGGCCATACTTGTCATACAGCCCGATGGTGGCACGGAACACGCCGCCGCGCGGCCCCACGTCCTCACCGGTAATGAACACACGCTCATCGCGGGCGAGTTCCTCGTCCATCGCCTCGCGGATCGCGCCGATTAACGTCATTTCAGCCATGCTTTTATGCTGCTCCTCTGCTGCGTCGTGTTGTAGATGCCAGCCGGCTTATGCTTCTTCATCCAACGGTGCGAACACATCGCCGAGAGCCTGTTCAGGCGGCGGGTACGGGGCCTCCTCTGCGAAGCGCTGTGCCTCATCAACCTCCTGCCTGGCACGCGCCTCGATCTCGTTGATCTTGTCGTCGTTCAGGATGCCCCGCTCCAGCAGGTACGCCTCAAAACGCTTGATCGGGTCGCGCTGCTTCCACTGCTGCACCTCCTCGCGCGAGCGGTAGGTCCGGTCGTCGTCGTCGGAGGAGTGCGGCACGGGGCGGTAGGTCTTGGCCTCAAGCAGCGTGCCGCGCGGCGAGGCGTTGGGGTCGCGGGCGCGGTCGACTGCCTCCTTCACCGCGCGGTAGGAGGCCAGCACGTCGTTACCGTCCACGATCACGCCCGCCACGCCGAACATGGGCGCGCGGTCCGCCACGTTCTCGACCGCCATCTGCTTCTCCATCGGCACGGAGATCGCGTAGATGTTGTTCTGCACGATGCATATGAGCGGCAGGTTGTGGACGCCGACCCAGTTCATGCCCTCGTAGAAGTCGCCCTGGCTGGTCGAGCCTTCACCGAGCGTCGTCAGGACGATGCGATCCTCGCCCTTCAGCTTGATCGCGAGCGCCATCCCCGCGGCCTGTGGCACCTGCGTCGCGACCGGGCTGGAGCCTGAGACAATGCCCAGCCGCCGCGCCCCCCAGTGGGAGGGCATCTGCCGCGCGCCGCTCGTCGTCTCACCTTCCTTGCCGAACAGCGCCAGCATGAATTCTCTGGGTGTGTAGCCGATGGTGAGGTTCAGCGCGAGGTCTCGATAGTAGGGGTGAACGTAGTCGTAGCCCCGGCGGATGGCATACGCCGCCGCGACCTGGATCGCCTCATGGCCCATGCCGGAGATGTGGAAGGCGATCTTGCCCTGACGGTGCAGCACCCAGGCCCGCTCGTCGAGCCTGCGGGCCAGTACCATCTGCGCGTACATGCCGAGCAGCGTCTGCTCGTCAAGGTCCAGGCCGCTGTCGTCGATCTTGTGCTCTATGTACTCTCTGTGTCCGGTTGCCATGTATCTCTCCCTGGTGGCGGCACAGGCGCTGCCCGTGCCTCGATTACGTCACATTGAATAAGTGCGGTGCCGCCGCCTTCAGTCGGCAGGCCGAAAAAGCTTTCGCCGAACGCGTAGCTCACCGGGAGGCCCACCAGCGGGGCCGGGGCGCGATGCAGCCGCGAGATGGGCTCGGTCAGCATATAGCGTCCATTCGTTCAGGGTGTCGGGGTAAGGGGGGCGGGTACGGCAGAGCGGAGGTAGGCTGGCAGACCGGCAGGGCAAAAGGCCCTGCTGGCGGTCTCCCCAGGAATCGTCGTCGAACGCTCATGCCCGGCGGCATCCTCGGTGCTCGGCGAGAATCAATCGACCCGGCGGAAGTCAGCCGCAACCAGAGTCAAATATAACAATCTGTATCGATTATGCCTTGATTATAGGGCGCTTGGCGCGTGCAGACAAGCGCGGGCGCTCACCCCGGCATGGCTAAAATAAAACAGCCGCGACTGAACGTCGCGGCTTTGAGAACAGAACAAAAACAACCGTGAAGTTCATTCACGGTTGTCTTTAAGAGCAAAGCAAAAAAACAGCCGCGAAGTTTATTCGCGGCTGTCTCATTGAGATTACCTATCCGGTCTGCTGCTCAGCGCGTCTCAACACACTACCCCTCGCCGACCCGCGCCGCGCCAGCCGGAACCTCGCCGGGCGGCACCTGGTAGATCGAGCGCCAGGGCATGTACTGGCTGAAGAATGTGTCGCTGTACAGCAGTTCGCCGTTGCGGTACACGCTGCGATAAACCGTCGCGTCGAAGCCGTCAACCGCGTAGTCCACCTGCCGGATTTCCCCCGGCGCAAGGCTGGGGTTCTCCTCGTAGAGCGGCGGGCCATGCGGGACGGTGTTCGTTACATACGGGCCATCCTTCTGTACGGTGCGCCCGTCGCTTGTGCTGTAAAAGTTGAACGTCACCGTCGCCGCGTTGATGTCAGCTTCCGTCTCGATCAGCAGGTAGGTGCCGAGGTCGTTCAGGAAGCGGAAGTCCACGAGCGGCGAGTAGACGGTCGCGTCCATGCCCTTGCCCTCGCCTGAGTCGTAGTAGCTGACCCAGTAGCCGTGCGGCCAGCGCTCCAGGATCGGGAAGCCCGCGTAAAAGGCCGCCTGGAAGGCCGTCGTGCTGACCTGGCAGATGCCACCGCCGACGCCCTCAATGGTGCGCCCGTTGTAGATGATCAGCCCCTGCTCGAAGCCGCTTTCCACGCTCACATCGCCGAGGTGCTCGTTGAAGGAGAACTCGGCGCCGGGCGGGATGACCAGCCCGTCGAAGCGGCTGGCGGCGGTCTGTACGTTGAGGCGGCGCTCCAGCGAGGAACCGGCGTAGAACGTCGTCGCAGAGGCGATCAGTTCGGTGATACCAAGCTCCTCGGCGGTTGCCGTGCTCGGAACGGCAGGCTCCAGCGTCTCAAAGACGAGCGGCACCTGGTGCTGCCCCTCGGCCAGCATCTGGTTGATCTGCTGGACAGAGGCCGCGACGTTCAGGCGACGCCCGGCCTGGCTGTCCACGATGGGCGTGAGCGTCCCCGTCGCCTCGTCGAAGTCGAAGCGGGCATCCGCCGGGTCGCGGGCTAGCTGGGCAGCGAGCGGCTCAAGGAAGGCCTGAAGCTGGGCCTCGTCGAGGCGCACATCATAGTAGGCCGTGCCGTCCTCTGCCTCGACACGCTCGATGACGATCATCGAGGCAAGCGACTCGCGCGAGGAGGTCCACGGGCCGGGGTCGTCCGGGAACGGCTCCGCGATGACGATCTCCAGGTCCTCGGCAAGGATCGTGTTGATCTTCTGCGCGGCGTCTTCCGCGCTGAGGATCGCCGGCGGAGTTTCCTCAACCACCACCTCGATCTCGCCGCTCTCCAGCGACAGGATCATCTCGCGCAGCGCGGCAATGGTCGGTTCGCGCTGCACCACGCGCCCGATCTGGCCGGGCGTCGTCACGGCCTGTGTCCCGCTCACCGACACGGTTGCGTCGAGCGCGGGCTGGTCGATAATCGCCGCAATCTGGTTGAGCACGACATCCGTCACCCGCTGGTCGTAGACGATCACCGGGGAGACGACCACGCCCTCACGCCAGGCCGCAAGCTGCTGGCGCAGGCTGGCGATCAGGTTGGGCTGCCGCCCGACCTCATACGCGGCCTGCACGGTCCGGGCTACGTCAAACCCAACGCCGATATCCCCTGCGGTGACGGGCCACTGGTTCTCACCATAACGGAAAGTAATGATGGCATCCTGCGGGTAGGCAAACTGCCCGTCGAGTGCCTGTATGGCCTCCTCGGGGGTCATCCCGCTCAAGTCGGTATCCCACACGCTCACACCGGGGTAGATCATGCCGTCGTAGTAGATCTGGAAGGCCGCCACGCCGAGCGCGATCACCAGATTCGACAGCAGCAGGACGGAAACCACGATCAGGGTGATGCGGGCCAGCCAGCGATAGGCTCTGCCGCCCCGGGCGGCGGGCCGCTGCATGTGGAGTTGTTCGCTTGTTTGAGAGACCATTCCCTAATGCCAGTCAACTCTGCTCACGTTTGCGGACGAAACTGCTCGTGATTCTATCATCTCCGCCCCCGAAACGAAAATGGGCTATTCTGCTACCCTGTGTGAGCGTAGAGGAATCGCAGAGCGATTTGTTATTAACCCCTCCCCCATCCCCTCCCCGCTGGCGGGGAGGAGGTGCGGCTCGCCGCAGGCGAGCGGCGGGGGTGGAGTAAGCCGCGAAGTTCATTCGCGGCGGCAATCCCCCATTGACCCATCTCCGCAATAGCCCCCTGTCCCGCAGCCTGCGGCTGTGGGACATCTTCCCCCTTGCAAGGGGGAGGAAAGCGCGCGCAGCGCGCCGGTGGGGGTTAACTGCCCCCTGCTAGGGGGAAGGTGGCGGCGCTCGCGGAGCGAGCGGCGTCGAAGGGGGTTCGGCTTGCATGGAGGAGGTTCCTTGCGCCCCGCCCTCCGCGCACTAGAATCGGGATCGCCCGCTGACGACAGGCGGGCACTCACGTCAGAAGGAGGAACACATGCCCGACTCAGACATCCCCTACGAGGTTCCGCCCGAGGAGCGCGGGCGATACATCATCCCACCCCGCGAACAACCCGAGGACGACAACGGCTATTTTGAAGTGCTGACGCAGGCCGTCTTTCAGGCGGGCTTTAGCTGGGCGGTCGTATACAACAAGTGGCCCGCCTTCCGGCGCGCCTTCGACAACTTCGACATCGACACGGTGGCCGCATACACACCCGAGGACATCGCCCGGCTAACGAGCGATCCGGGCATCGTGCGCAACGGGCGCAAGATCGAGGCGACTATCGAGAACGCCCGCATCATGCAGGGCCTCATCGCTGAGCACGGCGCGTTCTACAACTACCTGCGCTCGCTGGACGGGCTGCCCTACCATCGCCGCCGCGATGCGCTGGCGCGGCAGTTCAAGTGGCTGGGCCGCACCGGCGCGTACACCTTCCTCTACTGCGTCGGCGAGGACGTACCCGCCTGGGAAGACCGCTGACGCCCCGCCCGGCGCATGCGGTTGGGAGCAAACTGGTATACTATGCTCAAAGGCATGGAGTGTCCCCCGCGGGCAGGAGAGGAGCCGCATGTCACCCACACCCGAACAGGAAGCGCGCCGTGCCCGGCTTAAGGCCGGGCAGGAGGATGAGCCTGTCTGGAAGTACCGGGGCTACGAGATAGGCCCCCGTGAGTTCAGCAATGCGATGGTCCACCTGTATCGCGGTGAGGTATCCCGCGCCAACGTGTGGCGGCAGCGCCTGGACTCAACAACCAACTGGGCAGTCATCACGACCGGCGCGGCTTTCTCGCTGGCCTTCAGTTCAGAGTTGATCAGCCACGCCGTAATCATCCTCAGCAACCTGCTCGTGACGCTGTTCCTGTACATCGAGGCGCGGCGCTACCGCTACTATGAGCTGTGGAGCTACCGCATCCGGCTGATGGAGACGGACTTCTACGCGGGGATGCTCGTGCCGCCCTTCCGCCCCGCCCCTGACTGGGCAGAGACGCTCGCGGAGAACCTGCTCCACCCCCGCTTCCCGATCAGCATGTGGGAGGCGCTTGGCCGCCGCCTGCGGCGCAACTACCTGTGGATCTACTTCATTCTCGGCGCGGCATGGCTGTTCAGCGTGACGTTGCGGCCCGAGCCGATCAGCAGCGTCGAGGAGCTATTCCAGCAGGCGCGGCTTGGCTACATCCCCGGCGAGGCCATCGTCGGCGGCGGCCTGCTGTTCTACGGCACGATGCTCGCCATCGGCCTGCTCACACGCGGGCTGACGGAAGCGACCGGTGAAGTGCTGCCGCGCTACACTTCGCTCCGCAAGACCCTGAGAGGCGTTCTGCCCAGGCAGGGTCAGGAGGCCAGCGGCGACCGCTGGGCGTGGTTCCGACCGAGCAAGCGCCGCCAGCAGCTTCTCTCGCAGATCATCACCGACCACCCGAGCGAGGTCAGCGAGCGCATCATGAGCGAGATGGCGCGCGGCGTGACCAATCTGCGCGGCACGGGGATGTATACCGGCGAGGAGCGCTCCGTCCTGCTGTGTGCGATCACCGTGACCGAGGTCGCGCATCTCAAGGATGTGGTCGCCGAAGTGGACCCGCACGCGATGATCATCGTCGTGCCTGCGCAAGAAGTTCTCGGCAAGGGCTTCGGGGAGTTGCCTCACTAACCGGACCTACGCCTCCTCGTAGAACTCGCGCACGATAGCGCAGCCGTAAGCGGGCGTGCTCGCCGGGTCCGGCATCCGGTGGGCACGGACCGCCGCAATGGCCGCGTCGAGATAGTTGACCGTTGCCTCACGCTGGCGGAACGAGCGGTCGTCCACCGCGCCCTGGTAGGCAATGCGCCCGCCAGTGTCGATGAGAAAGACGTGCGGCGTGGTCTGCGCGCCGTAGGCAAGGGCCACCCGGCCATCCGCGTCGTCAAGTACCGGGGCGAAGTTCTCCGTTTCGGCGGCCCACCGCCGCACGTCGTCGGGCGTCTCGTTGAGGTTGCTCTTGACGTGCAGCAGGCGGATGCCGTTCTGCGCCCATTCCGGCGCGCGCCGGGCGAAGTAGGCGTCGTAATGGCGCGACCACGGGCACTCCCCCGACCAGAAGTTCAGCACGACGATCTCGCCCTGCAGGGCGCTGAGCGTGATGACCTCGCCCGTCAGCGTGTCCTCCAGCGTGAAATCGGGGGCGATCTGTCCGGGGTCGAGCGGCTTGATGTCGGCATCTGTCATATGGGATTCCTTTCGTTGGGTCAGTAAAGCACTTACAGGCTAGCGAACCGACGCACAGGATGCCAAACCGATTCCCCTCTTCTCCCGCAGCCTGCGGCTGCGCTCCCTGCAGTTAGCTATGCCAACTGCCAGCGAGAAATCGCGATTTCTCCACCTCCCCTTGCAAGGGGGAGGAAAGCGCACGCAGCGCGCCGGTGGGGGTTCTAGAGCAGCCGCTAGAGCAGCCGCGAAGTTCATTCGCGGCTCCATGCGCGTTGGCTAACGACTCTTCTGCCCCCAGCGCCAATCCCTAGCGTTCCGGCGGCGATTCTGCTACACTGACACATCATGCAACAGCGAGCCGACACCTACCGCCTGATAGCCCTCGCCCTGCTCGCCCTGCTCGCGCTTGGCGGCTGCAGCCCGCGAAGCTCGGCCCCCGACGACTCGTTTGTCGTCGCGGACCTGTTCGCCACGCCGGGCAAGGCGCTCGCGACCATTGCTGTCTCCCCGACGCCCGAGCCAACGGCGACCCTCCCTGACATGCCGACAACCACCCCCGCCCCGACGCTGCCGCTGCCGACCGCCGTCCTGCTACTGCCCACCATGCCGATCGCCACGCCCGGCCCCACCCCGACCCGCGCCATCGACGCGGAGATCCCCCCCACCCCGACGCCCGCGTGCGAGATGCCGCCCGCCCCGTTCGGCGCGGCCTGGGCCAGCGCACCGGAGGTGCAGGCAGCGCTGGGCTGCGCGACCGGCACGCCGCAGACGATGCGCGGCGCGTGGCAAACCTACGAGCACGGCGTGATGTTCTGGCGGGAGCAGGACCGCAGCATCTTTGTGCTGTCGACGCGGGCGCTCCAGCCGGGGCAGACGACCGACTCCTGGTGGCGCTTCGACGACACGTATCAGGAGGGCGAGCCGGAGGATAACATGGGCCTCAACCCGCCGCCCGGCATGATCATGCCTGTGCGCGGCTTCGGCAAGGTCTGGCGGCAGAACGGCTTTGTGCGCGATGCGGTCGGCTGGGCCATAACCTCGGAGACTGGCGGGGAGAGCACCTGGCTCGCGTTTGAGGGCGGCTGGATGATGTCCGGCCCGGACGAGCGCACGCTCTACGCCCTCGTCCCGATGGACGCCCCGCCGTATACCACCGGCTTCCACTTCGGCCCGATGGCGCGCTGACACTCGGCGGCGCGCGACGCCTCGGTTGCAGCGCCCTCCCCCGCACAGTAGACTTTGAGTGTATGCGAGAGGGGGAGAATCCATGCGCCGCTCATTCGTCTCTGTCACGTGGACGCCCGACGTCGACCCCGCCGACGCCCAACTGCTGATTCACGTGGTGGAGGATGTATACGACCTGCTGCGACCGCACTTCGGCAAGCCCGGTCAGTTCGACCCGCTGCCGCAGGTGCGGGTCTTTGGCGCGTGGGAGCTTACCGGGGTGCCTGAGAAGGCGGCTTACCGCGACATGCTCTGGTTTGCGCGGCACAGCCTCGACGACGAGCACCGCTACATTCTCGCCTCGCGCTACATCCGCATCGTGATGCTTGAGCCCTGGCAGGGCACGCATCCGCACCTTGACCTCGCCCTGACAGCCATGCCGATCCTCGACGACCGCCCCGGCCCGTCGCTCGGCAAGCAGACGCTCGGCGCGTCCCGCCGTGCCCTCGTCTCGCTGATCTCCACGCAGCGGCTGCGCCAGATCGAAAGCCCCACACTGCGCCAGCTTGCGATGCGCCACGTCTTCCAGCACTACATGGGGCAGATGTTCAACGCGCCCGACCCGCTCCGGGGCAAAGCGCTGACAATGATCAACGACGAGGCGTACTGCACCAACGTCTGCGCCATGCGCTACACCCCCACCGCGAAAGAGGCGCTGGCCTACGGGCAGGAGCAGGCCTCGCAGGCCATCATCTACTGCGACGACTGCCAGCGCGACCTCGTCGCCCGGATCACGGGTTTCCACTATGGAGTTAACTAGGCACGCGGTCGGGCTGTCGCTCAGAGCGACATAAACAGGCGGAAGGCGTGGTTAAACTCGGTGGGCTGGTCCCACATGACGAAGTGACCCGCGTCGCGGATGCGGACCCGCGTGCTGTGCGGCAGGTGCTTCTCGAACAACTCGATCTGGTTAGGGTTGACGATCACGTCGTTCAGACCGTACACCGCCATGACCGGCACGTTGATGTTGTGCAGCTCGGCGGTGAGGTTCGTCCGGCGCAGCGAGTCGATACTGGAGAAGAAGGACTCGGTCGTGAAGCCCTCCGCGTTTTTAACCGTCATCTCGTAGAACAGCTTCGGGTTCTGTCGTGAGACGAACGGCGACCACAGCTTCAGAAACAGGCGCAGCATCGGCGCGTTCTTCCCGGCGAGCATGAAGCTCGCCACCGAGCGCCGCCCCGCCAGCTTGAGGAAGAAGCTCAGCGAGTTTCCATTCACCGGCGAGCCGACGACGGCCACCTTCTGCACCCGCTCCGGGTACTTCAGCGCGACGCCGAGCGCAGTCGTGCCGCCCATCGAGTGCCCCATGATCGGCACCCGCTCGATACCCAGCGCATCCATGAGCTGCGGGATCAACTCGATGAAGTGCGGGACGGTGTAGTGCTCCTTCTCCGACTCACCAAAGCCCCACAGGTCCGGGGCGTAGATGCGGTACTGGTTTTGGAACGTCTCCATCGTGGAGCGCCAGGTGTTCCAGGCCTGCGTCCAGCCATGAATGAGGATGATCGGCGGACCGGTCCCGGCAGCTTCGTAGTGGACAACCCCCTGAGGCGTAACTATTGAGGGCACAGAAAACTCCCGCTGTGGACGTTCAGGCTATTCGTAGAGCTCTTCTTCCATCTCTTCGAGGATGCTGTAGAGGAGCTCCAGAAGAACGGCTTTCACGCTCTCACGGTCGGTCGCCACGCAGGGGAGCATCTTGATCTCAGGGTCAAGCCGCAGGGCAACGCGCAGGTCCTCCACCGACCACGCGTCGGGCAGGTCCTGCTTGTTGGCCGCGACGACGTAGGGCGTCGGTGCGTAGGCGCGGAACGTCTCGAGGATGGACTTGGCCTCGCGGAAGGTCTCGGGCCGCGTCGAGTCGACCATCACCACGAAGCCGAGCATGCCCTGGGAGAGGATCTCCCACATGAAGTCAAAGCGGCGCTGACCGGGCGTGCCGAACAGGTAGAGCACGAGATCGTCGTCAACCGTGATGCGGCCAAAGTCCATTGCCACCGTCGTCTGGCTCTTGATCCGCTCCGCCTCGGTGGAGATGGCGCGCTCGGTCGAGACGACGTCAATCTCGCTGATGGACTGTACGAACGCGGTCTTGCCGGAGTTGAATGGGCCGGTGATGACCATTTTAACGGTTTGTATTTGCATCGTCTCTCACTCTCTCAGAGGTGTCCTCGAGGCAACTACTCGGCGCCGATGTTCTGGATGTGCTCGATGAGACGCCCAACGAGCGCACGTTTTTGCTTCTTTTCTTCGACCGTTAGCTTTTCACGGCGGCGAGCGTGAGCCAGTTCGACAAGACCCGCCTCCCGCAGGCTGCCCACCGCCCGCCTGATCTGCCGGTCGCTCATGTTGAGCTTCCGGGCGATCATGCGGATGGTGTTCTCCGGCTTGATGTAGTGCAGCACCTGCCACTCGTCGCGGTTCAACTGGAGATCGGACAACTTGACGTTGGGCCGGTTGGAGAACTTCAGCGCCACGTCGAGGCTGGGAATTTCCTCCTCAAGCTGCTCGTCCCGCTTCTGAATGCGGGCGATCTGGATAATCAGGTTCTCCAGGTCGAGCGGTACGGTGATCCGGGCGTCGTCTGGTCCCTGGTCGGGGAAGAACTCAAACCAGCCTTCCTTCCACCCGGCAAAATAGTTGATGGACGCCACCCCATGCCGCTTGAAGCTGTGGATGATGTCCGCCTGCGAGACATAACCTTTCTGGATGAGCAGCAGCCCGAGCTGCTTGTCGCCCGTGCGGAGCGCGTGCCGCGCCAGTTGGGATGCCTGCGCCTCGGTGATGCGGCCCGCTCGTGCCAGCACGGACGCCAGCGAGCCGTCGGCGTCGCCGATCGCCGCGTAGATGAGCTTGCCGTTCTTGAAGGACAGTTTCGCTTCGCCCTTGCTGCGCTCAACACGCAGCGTCCCCGTCTTCTTGGCCAGGCTAATCAGACTGAGGAGCTGAGTGGGGCTGAAGTCGCGCAGGTTACCTTTCATTCGTGTGCCCTGACCAATCAAATGCTGCGAGGTGGTGCATCACAATACGCGCCCCGCGTGGGGCTGGCAGGTAGTATACACTAGGCAAAAAGACAGCGTCAACGCCGATAAGGGGCGCAGGCAGCGCCCAGGCACGAAAATACGTACTGTTCCCCATCTGGATTCCATCTCTCGCGGAGCGCGTCCGGTGTGTCTGGCGACTCCACGCTGATATACTCAATTGCGTACCCGAATCATTCATCATCCAGCAGATAAGTCCATGACACGCCGGAGGAGAAGGCATGAGCGAGTTTCCCGACAACGTTGAAGAGGTCCAGGTTGAGCACGCCGACGAAGTGACGATCATCCAGCCGCCGGGGTTCTACCAGCGGCCCTTCGCCTACCTACTCCTCTGGGTGCTCGTCCTCCTGTCCCTGCTGATGAACGTGGTGCTGCTGCGCCAGGCCATCCGCTGGCGGCAGACCGCCAACCTGATTATCGACGAGGCGGTTGCCGTCCTCGAAGGGCTGGAGCGCCAGTCCTTCACGCATACCATCGTCATCGACGACGACATTGCCGTTCAGACCGACCTGCCAGTCAACCAGACCATCCCGGTGGAGATCGACGAGATGCTGCCCATCCAGGCCGACGTGACGGTCCCGGTCGATACCCGGCTGTTCGGCACAATCAACCTCAACGTGCCCATCGACACCACCGTGCCCGTGCAGTTCACCGAGGAGATCGTGATCAACCAGACCTTCAGCGTCGATACCACCGTGCCGATCCATCTGGAAGTGCCGATCGACATCGCGGTCGCGAACACGCCGTTCGCCGACACCCTGAACGACCTGCAGGCACGGCTGGAACTCGTCTCCGAGGAGCTGAACCAGCCGCTCATCCCGCTGCCCTTTGACCAGTAATGCTACCCGCCCGCGCAGGGCGAGTTGCGGCCAAACGAGCGCAGAGCCATGTCTATCATCACCGTCTTCGAGGTCATCATGACCGTCGTCGGGGCGATCACCCTGCTGCGGCGGTCGTTCTACATGCCGCCGCGCACGCAGATCACCGGGTGGCGGGCGACGGCTATCGGGCTGTTCCTGCTTCTGCCCTTGCCGCTGACGCTGCTCGCCGGGGCAGCGCTGGCGGCGCTGATCAACCGGAGCGTCCTCGGCTTTGACATCATCCCGGTCGCAAACACGCTGGAAACCGGGCTGGTAGTGGGCGGGCTGCTCGGCGCGCTCGTTGTGGCAACCCTGCCGCCCACGCGCGAAGAGATCGACGCCAGGCAGGACGACGCGCCTAACCGCTGACCGTCACCCGGCCCAGCCCAAAGCCGATCTCCTCGGGGATCTCCAGAGCGTCTTCGCCGCAGTTGGGGCAGATGCCGTCGTCGCTCTCAAAGCGCAGCCCGCAGCAGTTCCAGCAGATGTAGCGCGAGCCTGCCTGCGTGACTGCCACCACCGCACCTTCGGCCTCCGTGCCCCGGCTGGCCTCGGCGAAGAGATGCGCAACGACGGCGGGGTCCGTCTCCCCGTAGGCAACAAGGTCGATCGCGGTCAGGCGTGCGCCGCTGCCGTTCGCGGCCCGCCGCGCCTCCGCAACCGCCTGCGCCACAATCGCGCGCATCCGCTCCAGATGATCCACCATCCCTAACCTCCTGCATCAACCTGAACAACATCGGTACAGCAAACAGGGTAGCAAAGATCCGCTCATGCGGCATGGGGGAAAACTATGAAATAGGGGCATGCAAAACCCCCTCCGTACGACCTGCAAAGGTCGCATGGAGGGGGTTCACCACACCAGCCGCGAGTAAACTTCGCGGCGAAGTTATTAGCGGTGCACTTCGTCGCCGGCCCGCTAATTCTCGTCGTTGTCGAGGTGCAAGCGCTCGATCACTTCCAGGTCGCGGCGCAGGGCGCGCTGGCGCAGCACCAGGCTCAGCACGTATAGCAGGCCAATGCCACCGATAATCACATAGCCGACGATCAGGTAGCCGATTGTATTCGGCGTGGGCGTCTGGAACAGCAGCGGAAGATACATGCCGGCCTCCTAGCGAGTCAGCAGACGAGCCTTGATGGCATCGACGCGGTCAGACAGGCGCTCCAGCCGGATGCGATGCCAGAGCAGAGTCGCAAACACGAACGTGAACGTCACGAAGCTGAAGAGCATCGCATGCAGCATCCGCGCCGTCATGCCGAAATCCCCCTCGGCGGTGCTGGCGCTCTGCCCGATCACGACCGGGTGGATGGTCGCGGTGATAAAGCGCACGCCGAAGAACACCATGATGACGCTCGCAAAGGCGATAATGCCGTACACCGCCCCGAAGCGCGCGCGGCGGGTCGGGTCTTCAATGCCTTGCCGCAGCATCAGATAGGCCGCGTACGACAGCCACATGACCGCCGATGCCGTCAACTTGGGGTCCCATGTCCAGGGCTTGCCCCACGCGAACTGCGCCCAGACCGGGCCGCTCGCCAGCGTGATCGTAATCAGCGCCAGCCCGACCTCGACGGACGACAGCCCGACGATGTCCCACTTGCGCGTGCCCTTGATCAGATACAGCACCCCGGCGACCACCGTCACGAGGAAGGCCAGCGCGCCCGCCCAGGCCGCGCCGACGTGAAAGTAGAAGATGCGCTGCACCGCGCCCATCGTCGCCTCGGTCGGCGCGTAGATGAAGGCCATATACGACGCCGCCAGCAGCATCAGCGCGGTAAAGACAGTCAGTGCGATCAAGCCAACAGGCTGGGCTCTCTTCCCCTCAGTGGTCCGTGGGAGCGAGGCTGTTTGAGTTGCCATCGTCGTTCCCTTCTTCCTGGTTTTTCTCCCTGAGTTATTCTTAGATTTTCACAGATTGTAAAGAGTTTCGAGCGAGTCGCAACTCTTTCCCCCTACTCCTCGACCACAAAGTCGAAGAGCATATACGCCAGTGCAATATAGATCACGTTGGTGCCAGCGAGCAGGTTGAACCACACCCGCAGTTCGTCGAACGTTACGCCTTCAAGCAGGCCGCGCGTGGCCCGCACCGCCGGGATGAGGATCGAGAGCGCGATGGGCAGCAGCAGGATCGGCAACAACACCTCGCGCCCGCGTGCGTACACGCTCATCGACGAGATCAGCGTGCCCACGCCCGCGTAACCCAGGATGCCCATCAGCAGCACCACGCCCACGAGCGGCTTGAACATCGACACATCGAACAGCACCGTGATGAGCGGCAGCAGCACGATCGCCACCACCATCATGAAGATGAAGTTCCCCGCCAGCTTGCCGAAGTACAGCGCGCTGCGGTCCACCGGCGCGAGTAGCAGCCCGTCCAGGCAGCCCTGGTCCTTCTCCCGGTTGAGCGAGCGCCCCAGCCCGAGCGTCCCGGCGAAGATCAGCGTGACCCACAGCACGCCCGCCGCGCTCGCCTGCCGCCCGGTGCGGTCAAACTCCAGCGCGAAGCTGAAGATCATGATCGCCAGCAGCGCGAACACAAACATCGCGCTGACGGTCTCCTTGCTGCGCAGCTCGGCGCGCAGGTCCTTCCAGGCGACCGCCGCCGATGCCCTGAACAGCCCGGCAGGCCGGTAGGCAGGCTTCACAACGAGCGGTTGGGTTGTCAGGCGTTCTTCACGTTCAACGGCCATACGGGCTTACCTGTTCTTTGTCCACAGATGACACAGATGTCACAGAAAAAGGACAATTAAATGAGTCCACTAATGACACGAATATCACGAATGAAACAAGTAGTTGAATATAAATATTCGTGTAATTCGTGTCATTCGTGGATCAATCCCATCATTTGTGTAATCTGTGTCATCTGTGGACTCTCCCCTTTCTTATCTCACACTCGCCATGCCGGTGATCTCTGCGTATAGGTCGGCGAACTCGACAACGCCCAGCGCACCGCTCGGCGCGTCGTAGGCGATCTTGCCGTTCGAGAGGATCGCCACGCGGTCGCCCATTGCCAGCCCGCGCGCAAGGTCGTGCGTGGTCATGACGACCGTCCGGCCCTGCGTCGCGACCTCGCGCAGCACCGTGTCGAGGATCGCTGCCGCGTCCTGGTCGAGACCGGTATACGGCTCGTCGAGCAGGAGCACCTGCGGGTCGTGCAGGATGGCCCGCGCAATGGCAAGCCGCTGCTGCATCCCCCGGCTGAACGTGCGCACGAGGTCCATCGTGCGCCGCCGCAGCCCCACCGCCTCGATCACCTCGGGGATGCGCGTCTCCTGTACGTCGGGCGGCAGGCCATACATCCGCGCGTAGAAGCGCAGGTTCTCCTCGGCGGAGAGATCGCCATAGAGCAGTGGCTGGTGCGATACCACGCCGAGGATGCTGCGCACCGCCCCGGCCTGCTGCGGCAGCACGTACCCCCCAATGCGCACCTGTCCGGTCGTCGGGCGGCTAAGCGTCGAGAGGATGCGCAGCAGCGTTGTCTTGCCCGCGCCGTTCGGCCCGAAGAGCGTCAGGAACTCGCCCTCGCTCACGCGCAGGTCAACGCCGCGCAGCACGGGCCGCAACCCGAAGGCTTTGGTAACTGCTATCGCCTCAATCATCGCGGCCCTGCTCACCCGCCATCTCGGCGGCCAGTTCGGCCTTGAGCGCGGCGCGGCGCGCCTCGTGCTCGAAGCGGTTGATGCGCCCCGCCTCGAATGCGTCGTCCAGTGCGGCGATCTCGGCGATGAGCGCGCTGGCCCGCTCGCTGAGCCCTGCCGCCACCGGCTCAGGCAGGTCGCCCATGCTGCGCTGGTAAACCCAGTAGCCGATGCCCGCAACGAGCAGCACACCGGCCAGCACCGCGAGGATCACCGGCAGCGCGCCGCCCACGCCTGCCCCGGCCCGCAGCGTCAGCGTCAGCGTGTCGCCTGCCGCCAGACTCTGCCCGACGTACTGCGTGTACACGTTCTGCTCGATGATTTCCTCGCCCGCCTGCGTGAGCATGTCCGAGCGAGCCTGCTGGCCCTCCTGTGCGAGCACCGTCACCTGGCGGGTCTGGTACAGCACCGGGATCTCAATCTCCGCCGAGCCGTCGAAGGGCAGGAAGTAGTTGACGATGATCGCCAGCGAGCGCTCGCCGGGCGGGAACTGCTGTGTGTCGTAGTAGCGCCCATTCGCCTGCACGAAGCGCCCGCCGATCTGCCCGTCCTGGAACTGCACGCCGTAGGCCTCAGGCGGCAGGCTGATCGCCACGCTGCCGCGCCGCCCGCCCGCCACCGGCTCATCCGTCACGTAGATGCGGTCGCTCTGGTTGCTGAACACGTAAAGCTGCGTCACGAGCAGCGCATCGGGGTGCTCGCTGAACACGACGTGCATCGCGTCCACCACCACGACGCTCTCATCCGTCGTCGTGGCATACACCTCAAGCGGCAGTTCAAGATTCGGCTGCGCCGGGTCGATGAACGCGCCGTTCTGGAAGACCACGCCATTGTGGATCACCTCGACCACGTACGCGGCCCGCTCCACGTCGAACGGCACATCGGTGAACTGGTACTCACCCTCCGGGCCGACCGGCTGGGTCTGCACCAGAAACTCGTAGATCTGGTTCGTCTCGTCCACGCCTACCCCGCGAAGCTGGACCTCCAGCCCCTCAGGCAGCGGCTCGCCGGGCGTCGCCATCGTCACCCGCCCGCTGACCGTGCCGATTGCGGCAGTGGGCGCAGCCTCGCCTTCCCCGGCGGCAGGCGGCTCCTCCGCCGGAGCCTCCCCTGCAGCTTCCTCAACCGGCTCATCCGCCGGGGCCTCAGCGCCCGGTGCGGGCGGCTCCTCCGCGACGGCGGGCAGCGCCGGGTCGTAGCCGAAGGTCTGCACGTAGGCGGCCACGGCCAGCAGTTCGTCACGGCTCAGGTCGCTCCCGGCGTCCGCGAGGTACTCGTCGATGATCGCCTGACGGCTCAGCCCGGCCAGCGTCTCCATGTCAAGCCCGGCGGCCTCGCCCTGATCGCCCAGCCCGGCGGCGAAGTGCTCCTCATAGAGCCGCTCGCCCTCGGCCAGCATGGCTTCATCGGCGCTGAAGGTGTAGAGGTAGTAGGCCGCGCTCCAGCGCTCGGCATCGGTAAGGGTGCCAGCCCAGGGCGGCATAAAAGCCCGCATACGGCCATTCGTGATGATCTCGTACCACTCCGCCGGGCTGCGCAGCCGCCCCAGGTCAGGGTCGGTGAAGTCGGGCAGGAACGCGCCCTGATCGCGAAGCTGGGCGGCCATCGGGCTGTCGCCGCTGCCATCCGCGCCGTGGCACTCGGCGCAGTGCTCCGCGTAGACCTGCGCGCCGGTGGCGGCGCTCGGCAGGCTGGCGGGCACGGCGGAGGCGGCCTCCTCGCCGGGCAGCGGCCCGGTCTGGATCGGCCCAGCGGGGATCGGCTCGCTGGCAAGCGAGCACCCGGCAAGCGCCATCACGACGAGCGCGAGTGCTGTGACCCGCGCCAGAAAAAAGCGGTAATGGGAGACTCGTGTCATGGTGTGTTCCAGGTTCAACAGGGTTTCCAGTCGGGTGCTACAGGCGCGTGCCGCAGCTTCCGCAGAAGCGGTCGCCCGCCTGCGCCGCCGCGCCGCACCGCGGGCAGTACCGGGCCGCGCGAGCGGCGGCAGCGCGCGCCGGGGCAGGCTCCGGGGCAAGCACGACCCCCTCGCCCCGGCGGTAGCGCGCGATCATCGCCTCCAGCGGATCGGCATCGGGGTCATCGGCGGGCAGCGCATCAAGCATCTGGAGGATCTCGACGCCCTCCGCGACGAGCCGGTAGCGCTGCTCGGCGTACTCCTCATCGGACACCTTGTTCGTCTTGTAATCAAAGTCCAGGTCGCGGATGGCGGCATAGACCCGGTTGCGCTCGGCAAGCAGGTCGGCACGCTGGCGCAGCGCAGAGGCAGCGCGGCGGCGCTCACGCCCCGCCCGCTCGCCGCCCTCGGCGTTGAAAAAGGGCTGCACGATGAACGCACCGACAAACAGCACAGCGGCCAGCGCCAGCAGAGCAGTAATGGGCTCCATAGTCTCTATCCCACTCGTGAACGTTCATAGAGGCCCGCACCGTAGGTGAACGCCTCTCGTGAAATCAGGTAGCAGGCCAGCCGGGTGTTGTAGTAGTCCGTCACAATGCCCCGGTACTCCATCCCCACCTTGACCATCACCCGGCGCGACGCCACGTTCTCCGGCACGGCCAGCGCTGTGACCTCTGGCAGGCCGGCCTCCTCAAAGCCGAAGCGCAGCGCGGCGCGCGCCGCCTCGGTGGTGTAGCCCTGGTTCCAGTAAGCCGCGCCGAGCGCGTAGAACACCTCGACCCGCCGCGTACCGGGCAGCGTTTGCAGGCCGCACTGCCCCATCAGAATATCCTTCTGCTTGTCGAGCACCGCCCACGCGCCGAAGCCATGATCGGCCCAGTGCCGGGCAAAGCGGGCCAGTAGCTCCTGCGTCTGCTCCAGCGTGCGCGGCACGCCGCCGGGGAGGTAGCGCATCACCTCGGCGTCGCCGTAGATGACGCGGTGGTGCTCAGGCGCGTCCTCCTCGCGGAAGGGCCGGAGCCGCAGGCGATCGGTTTCGATCTGGTACACAGGGCTCTCCGGTGGAGGGCGCGGCTACTGAGCCAGCGCCTTCTCGATCTCGGCGCTCAACTGCTCGTAGGTTATCGGCGCCATCGCAAAGAACGTCACCTCGCCCTTGCGGTTGATCACGAACGTCTCCGGCACGCCCCGGATGTTGTACGCGTCCGAGATGCGCGTGCCGAGGTCGGGGCCGTTCGGGTAGGTGATGTCGTGGCGTTCGAGGTACGCGAGCGCCTTCGCCTCGCTGTCAACGTAGTCCACGCCGAGGAACATCACGCCCTGGTCCCGATAGTCGCGCCATGCCTGCTCCAGGTCCGGGGCCTCCTCTGCGCAGGGGCCGCACCAGCTCGCCCAGAAGTTCACCACGACGACCTGCCCGCGCAGGTCGGAGAGCGTGATCGACTGGCCGTCGTACGTCTCCAGCGTGAAGTCCGGCGCTTTGCCCTCGGTCGGCTGGGTGGCGAACGCGTTAATCAACCCAATGGTGAGGAAAACCAGCACCGCCGCCACAACACCCCAGATGGCGAGGCGCCCCCAGCGGATGCCGCGCTTCTCCTCCTGCGGAATTACTCCTTCTGCCATATAACTCATCCTCACGTCACCCGCCGGGCCAGCGACCCGGCGGCGCTGTCGTCGTCCGTCTACGTCGAGAACTCCTTGACCTCACGTTCAAGCCGGGCTACGTACTCGGGGTCCAGCCCGTCATAGGCCAGCGGCGCGGCAGGCTCGTCCGTCACGCCGAGCGCCCCCGGCGCCATCCGCCGGATGGTCAGGATCAGCACCACCGCCCCGACCAGCACGCCGAGCGGCGGCAAAATCCACACCAGCAGGTCGATGCCCTCGCGCTGCGGGGTGGCGAGCACGCGCCGCCCGTAGCGTTCCACAAAGTACGTCTTGATCTCTTCCTCGGAGCGGCCCTCGACCAGCATCGCGCGGATCTCGTCGCGCCAGTCGGCGCAGGCCGCCGTGCCGCACACGTCGAGCGGGATGTTGTCACAGACCGGGCAGTACAACTGCTTCGCGATGGCGTTGACCTCGTCATCCGTCACGCCGTCGGGCGGCACGTTCCCACCGCCATCCTGCGCCAGCACGGCAGGCGCGGCGGCGAGCAGCCCCGCGAGGATCAGCCCGGCTATGATGAGTTGTATCGTCCGTGTTGTCAGTCGCATCGGTTGTTGCACCTTCGTGTGCTCAAACCTCACCTACCCCCTCTGACGCTGCTTCGCAGCGCCATCTCCCCCTATGAGGGAGCGATTCTACAGATACCGAGACAAACTGCCCCCTTCTAGGGCGAAAGGGGTCGCGCCCCTGCTTAATCCACTGCCGCCCTCTCAGCCATCTCCTGCTGGACTCGCTCCGGTGGCTCGGCGATGGTCTCCTCCAGCCCGGCGTCGCCGTCATGCCAGCGCACCCACAGCCAGGTCAGCAGCGTGCCCAGCAGCATCGCGCCAATGCCGATAAGCCCCGCCTCAGGTCCGAACGCGCCGCCCGTCCACAGATCAGGGCCGCCCTGCTCGATGCCGATGAACGTCGCCGAGCGGAAGCCGGTACCGCTGACAGGGAAGCCGAACACGTTGCCCTGAAAGAAGTTCCACGTGATGTGCAGCCCGATCGGGATGGCGAGCCTGCCGGTGAGGATGTAGCCCACCGCCAGGAAGATGCCCGCGAGCGCCAGGTTGAACGTGCTGATCAGGCTGGCGTTCGGGTTGAGTGCGTGCAGCAGCCCGAAGAACGCCGCCTGAATGAGCGTCGCCACAATGATCGCGCCGCCCGTACCGAGGCTGCCCCGCAGCCCCTCCGCCAGGTTGGTAAGCTGGTAGCCCCGGCTCAGCAGTTCTTCCTGAAAGCCGACGATCAGGAAGATGATAACGGGCGACAGGATGGCGACAATGAACGGCGTTTCAGGGTTGCTGGTGACAAACGTCCCGGTGACGGTCACCCAGCCGGCGGCCAGCTCGACGGCGAAGATCAGCGCCATCAGCACTGCGCCGAGCGCCAGCCCGAAGCCGAAATCCTCCCACCAGCGGCGGTCGATGCGCAGCCCGAACTCGGCGAAGCGCCGCTTGTCGAGGAAGCGCCCGGCCAGCCACACCGAGGCCACAATCGCGACGAGGCTCACCACCTGGAGCCCAATAACCAGCCCGGGCTGCCCCATGATGAACTCCGTCGCCGCGGCGGGGTCGGATAACTCCTCCAGAGACACGCTGCCCGTTGCGACGGCAAGGATACCCCAGATCGCGCCGATCACCCCCTGCCCGATGAACATCAGCGCAAACCATGCGATGCCCTGAATGAGCAGGCGCCACAGCGCCCGCAGCCGCCGCTCGGTCGCGTTCCAGAAGATGTTGCCGTTAGACATGATCCCCCGTCATTCCTTGCCGCTCTAAAATCGCGTCTGTCTGTAGGGGCGGGTCTGAAAGCTGCCCCATGTCTGTCAACTTAGGACCATCTACTCGTTACACCCCCTCTGTCGGCGCTCCGCGCCGACATCGCCCCCTGCCAGGGGGCGATTCAAGACGCCACGAGATGTACGTGGAGTTGGCACAGCCAACCCCGCGCCCCCTAACAGGGAGTACCCCGAAGGGCGAAGGGGTGGCAGGTCTGAGACCCGCCCCTACCCTGCCCCGCGGGGAGAAGACTAATCCCCCACGGCGGCTGCCGGGCGGCGACGCACGCTCGGCACGAGCCGCCGCTCCTCGCTGAAGTCCGGCCAGGCGGCAATCGCCGTGCCGATGACGAACACCAGCCCGCCGCCCCAGACCCAGTTCACGAGCGGGTTGAAGTATACCTTGAACGTCGCGCTGGAGAGCGTCGTCTCCTCCCACGTCACGAGCAGCACGTAGAAGTCATCGCCCAGCAACGACGAGTACTTGCCGGGGATGCTCATCGGCTGGCCGTTGGGGTAGTTGTCGATGCGCGGCGCAAGCCGGGCGATCTCCCGGCCATCCCTGTAGACGACCGTCTGCGCGCGCATCACCGAGCGCCCGTCCGTCGCAACGAACCGCTCCAGGTTCTCGTACTCCAGCACGTAATCGCCGAGCGTGATGGTCTGCCCGGCGGAAAGCGGGCGCTGCGTCTCAAGCTGGAAGGCGTTCGACGCGATGACGCCGATCGCCATGATGATCACGCCCAGGTGGATCATGTAGCCGCCGTAGCGCCGCCGGTTGCGCCCGAACAGCGTCCACAGCGCGCGCGGGTAGCTCTCACCCTGCGCCTTGACGCGTGCATACGCGCCCCGGTGGTACTCCAGCAGCGTCACCGACGTGGTGAAGGCCGCCAGTGCAAAGCCGAGCAGCGCCCCGCCCCGGTCGAAGCCGATCAGCAAGCCCAGCCCGACAACCGTCACCACCATGATCACCGTGGGCCACAGCACCGCACGCCCCAGCCGCTTGATGCTCGCGCGCTTCCACGCGACGAGCGGTGCAATGCCCATCAGCAGGATCAGCGCCAGCCACAACGGGCCGGTCGTGCTGTTGTAATACGCCGGGCCGAGCGAGCTTTTCTCCACGCCGAACAGGTTGGCGTCGGCCAGAAGCTCTGTCACGACCGGCCAGTAGGTGCCGACGGCAACCGCGAGGTTGATACTCAGGAAAAGGAAGTTGTTGACGAGAAAGACCGTCTCGCGGGAGAGCAGCGCGTCGAGCTGGTGGTCCGCCTCCATATCATCCCACCGGCTGACAAGCAGGTACACCGTGATGATCAGCGCGCCGCTCAGGAACAGCAGGAACAGCGGGCCGATAGCGCTCTGCGCGAACGAGTGCACCGAGCTTACGAAGCCGGAGCGCGTTGCAAACGTGCCCAGGATCACCTGGAGGTACGTCAGCGCGATGAGCACCATGTTCCAGCGGCGCAGCATACCGCGCTTCTCCTGGATCATGACGGAGTGCAGGAAGGCCGTGCCCGTGAGCCAGGGCATCAGCGCCGCGTTCTCGACCGGGTCCCAGGCCCAGTAGCCGCCCCACCCGAGCACGTCGTAGGCCCACCAGCCGCCGAGGATCAGGCCCAGGCTGAGGAACAGCCAGCCGACAAGCGTCCAGCGGCGCGTGGTGTTGATCCACGACGAGCCTTTCTCGCGCTGGACGAGCGCCGCCATGGCAAAGGCGTAGGGTACGACGAAGCTCACAAAGCCGAGGTATAGCATCGGCGGGTGGATGATCATGCCGGGGTGGCGCAGCAGCGGGTTCAGGCCCTGCCCGCCCGCCGGGTTGAGCGGCACGGAGCCGGGTGGCGCGCCAAACGGCACGATGCCCTCAAACACCAGCCCGATCAGCCCCGGCAGCCGCTCGCCGAGCGTCGCAATGCCGCCGGTCAGCCCGTTCAGCACGCCGGACGGGCCGAACATGGCCGCCACCACCTCGCCGGAGGGCGTCTGCCAGTAGCGGGGGAAGGGGTTCTCCCAGAAGGTGACGAGCGCGATGAAGAAGACCAGCGTGCCCATCGACGCGGCGATGACCCAGGGCATGAGCGCGCGCTCTTTCTGCCAGTTGCGCAGCATCACCGCCGCGGTGAAGGTGCTCATCAGCCAGGACCAGAACAGCAGCGAGCCCGCCTGCGAGCCCCACAGCGCCGTCACACGCAGGTAGATGGGCATGCCCCCGTCGATCACCGTCCACACATACGAGACGTTGTAGTCGCCGTTGACGAGGAACATGATCAGCATCAGCGCGGCGAGCGTCAGCAGCGGCCAGATGACCACGACCGCGTTACGGGCGCTCTCGACGAGCGCGTCGTTCTTGTTCTTCCCGCCGATCAGCGACGCAATCAGCGCGTAGACCGAGGCGACGAAGGCCAGCAGCAGGAAAATCGAGCCGAGTTCTGCACTCATACTGTCCGTGCTCCTCCCCCGGGGCGACTGTGCAGCGCGCCGCCCCTACCGGGCGCTCAAATTAGCGGGCGGACGGGTGTCTTGCACCGGTCCGCCCGACCATCGTCCACGCAGATTCACATCGACCACCGGGCAGGTGGGCGGCCCACCTGCGCCCCGATCAGCCGACCTGCTCGGGCACCGCCTCCTCGTAGCGAGTCGGGCACTTCAGCAGCAGTTCGTCCGCATAGAATACCCCATCATCGCCGAGTGTGCCGGTGACAATCGCCTGGGCCTCATGCTGGAGCAGGTCCGGTTTCGGCTCGTCGAAGAGCACGACCTGCACGCGGGCTGTGTCCTCGCGGTTCACGGCCTGGTGCAGCACCTCGGCAAGCCCGCCCTCATCCTTGATTTCGGCGGCGGAGTCGGGGATATGCGCGATGGTGAAGCTAAGCGTCTTGCCGTCATACTCGATCGTGTCCCCGATGACGACGCCGGAGATGCGCACGTTGCGCCCGACCAGCTCGCTCTTGCGGCTCATCAGCTCGTTGATCGTCATGAAGTATTCTTGCTGCGAGGCCAGGTTTGTCACGATGAGGAACACGACGGCGGCCAGCATAAGGATTCCGCCGACGAGGAACTTGGTGCGTCCGCCGGTCTTCAGGGGGGTGGCCGGCTGTAAAACCGTGTCTGCCATCAACGTCTCCTGTGCACCAATTTAGACAATTCGCGTTTATTTTACCAGATAAGCTTTTGTATGGCTTGCCCCGTTTGTCACGCGCGTGTAGTGACAGAAATCCTGAGGCGCATCCGATATACGAGATTGTATCGAAGCGCACAAACAATCCCAAACAATTTGTAGCGGCTGGCCTGGCAGATACCAGGCCAGCACCGCCCTACTCTTCCACCGGGCTGAGCAGCGCCAGCAGCCCCAGCGCGCCGATGTCGGCAAACAGCAGCGGCGCGAGGACCGGCGCGCCCCGGATGAAGCGCTCCGGTACAAACCGCAGCTCGCTCGTCAGGCTGTCCTGAACGTGCAACACCGCGCCGACCACCCCGACGGCGATCATAAGCACCATCGCCGCGATGTAGATCGTCACGTCAGCCCGACCGGGGCGCGGCAGCAGCGCCAGCGCAATCGGCACGACCGTGCCGAACACGCCGATCACCGTCGGCAGCCACAGCCAGGGGTTCACAAAGCCGGTGCGGGCGTGGTCGAGCACGCTGCTGATCACCGTCGAGAGCGCGCCCAGCCCGACGAGCATCAGGTAGGCCTGCGTCTTGCTGTACGGAAGCTGGATCGTGCGCTCTCCGAGCAGCCGCAGCCGTCCGCTGTCGGGTGGGTCCTCCACCCAGGCCGCGCTGATACCCAGCACCCCGACCAGCGCGAACATCAACGGGCCGAGGAAGGGCGGCGCCCACACCAGCAGCCCGACCGTCAACTGCTGGCCGGGAGGCGCGGCAGGCAGCGCCGCCCGCCGCAGGTGGAAGTACGCGCCCAGCAGGCCGACGGCAATACTGGCAACAAACACGATGTTCGCCAGCACCGTCGCCAGCCCCCGGTTCCTCAGCGCGATAAGCCCTGCGATAAGCAGCAGCACCCCCGCGATAGGCCCGAAGATGATCGGGATCCACTCGTTGGGGACGATAGTGCCGCTGATGCTGTGCGCCAGGTAGATGTCGATGCCGAGGAAGATCTCGTTGATGGCGGCCATCAGCAACATCAACTGGTCCCGCGAGAGCGGCAGGCTGACCCGCCGCATAGCCGGTACGACGGTTGCCATGTGGTACATCGCTACTGCCCTGCCTCTGCCTGCGGCTCGATGCCGGCTTCCTGCAACTTGGCGTTAACCATCTCCTTAAGCTCGGCGAGGTCGGCCAGCACCTCATACGCGCCGTGCCACTGGGTGTAGTCCGGCCCCTGCATCCACACGCCAAACTTGGCTGTGCGGCCCCAGTGGTGCCACAGCTCAAAGTACGTGAAGTCGATCGGCTCGTCGAACGGCTCAGAGGTCATCAGGTTGTTGGCGAGCAGCGGCTCGATCATCGCCTGGCTCTCCAGCACCCAGTCGTTGACGGCCTCGGTCGCCGCGTCGGCGGCGGCGTAGAAGTCCGAGACGAACCGGGCGTTGTGGCACTCAAGGCACACCGACTGCATGCGCACGGCGTTGTTCTCCCAGCCGGGGCGGCGCTCGCTGACCGGCGCGAACAGGTACCACGTCAGCCGCTCGCCCACATCGTGCGTCGTGCCCGTCGCGCCGAAGCCACTCATGTGGCAGATGGCGCACGTTGGCGCGGGGAAGTCCTCGACGGTCAGCGTGCCCGCCTCCGCCGTCCAGTTCCACTCATGGCCGCTCGTCATGTAGGCGATGCCGTGCGGCGACTCCTGATAAATCTCCCACTGGGGGTGGTCCGGCCCGATGTGGCAGGCGTTGCACGTCTCGGGCTTGCGGGCCTGCTCCTGGCTGAACTCGTGACGCAGGTGGCACTTCTGGCACTGGCCGACGGAGCCATCCGGCGCGGGCGCGCCGATGTTGTGGCAACTCTCGCAGGCGAACTTGGTGATGGCCGGCCCCTCGATTGCAAACAGGGCGTTGCGCATCTCGTTGGGGGCAGGCTGGGCCTCGGGGATCGTCCGGTAAATCGCAAGCTGCTCATCCGTCAACCCTTCCAGGCCGACCATGGCAACATACGCCGGGAGGCCGTGGCGGCTGGCGTTGAACTGTGCCACCTCCGCCTGATGGCAGGTCTCACACATGGCGGTGGTCGGCGAGGCCAGCACATACGTCCCCTCATGCTCAACCGCGCCGGGGTAGTCTGCGGCAACCTCGTGACAGTCCTCGCAGGCGACATCCGCTGCTGCCATCGTGCTGCGGCCATACTGGGCGACAATCCCCGGCGTCGTCTCCCGGTGGCAGCGCACGCATTCGTTGTTGCTCCGCGCCAGGGCGTTCACCTGCGTTTCGCCGGTAACATCCTGGCCAATCGCCATAATGATCAGCGCAAAGCCCAGGACGACGGCAATGGCGACCACGCCGATGATAAGGATCCTCCAGGTTCGCAAGCGGCTGCTATCATCAGGAGGACTCAGGGCATCGTTGTCACTCATGTCACACTCCTCCTTTGAATATGGGACCAGTGCGGACGGGGAAGCCCGCGTTGCGTTGGAAGCGGTTAAAGAGGCTAACGCAGCAGAATCACTTCCAGCATACAGAAGGAGTTTGCAAGGCTCAATAGAAATCACCCTAAAGTAGTAGAAGCATCATCGTGACCGGCGTCTGCGCGACGACGCTGTGCTCCAGCCGGGCAGGCATTTGGATCAGCGTCCCTGCCTGCGCGCGGACCTCATCGCCGCCGAGGGTCACCACAGCGTCGCCCTCGACAAAATACAGCAGCGCGGGCTGCGACGCGGTGTGCTCGGAAAGTTCCTGCCCCGCCGCAAAGCGGAACAGGACGACCTTGACATCGTCGCCCCGGTGCACCGTCCGGCTGAGGATGCTGTCCTCCGGCACGCCGGGCAGCAGGTCGGAGATGTTTTCGATGTAGGTGTAGGCTGGCATGGGAAGTCCTTTCTGTTATAACCCTCACCCTTGTGCGGCTCCAGCCGCTACGCCCTCATCCCGGACGGCCACTGTCGTGGCCTGGGAGAGGGGCGGATTCGCCCACACAGGCAATGGTCACGTTTCCCCCTCTCCCAGCGACCAAAGGGAGCGCCCGGGAGAGGGGGCGTGCCGTTGGCTTCGCCAACTGTACGGGGGTGAGGGTTGGCGAGCGTGTCGTTAGGCCATTTGTTAAAGAATCATGATTCCCGGCGGGCAGACCAGCAATTTCACTCCTCCTACCGCCCCGGCGAGTACATCCGTACCTCGTCACCGGGGGACAGCACCGCGACCGGCCCGCCGGTGTGCGCCAGGTTGCGCCCGTTGAGCAGCACGCGCCAGGCCGGGTGGTTCCTCACCGTGTAGACGGGGCGAGGCTCGCTCCAGGCCGTGCCGCCCGAATCCAGCCGGGAGTCGTCGTTCCAGGCGATGTCAAACACCAGCGACCTGATGTGCGGGAAGTAGTCGAAGAACTTGCGCAGCAGCACCTCGACCTTTGCCCCCTCGTGGACGTAGATCGTGACTTCGTCGCGCCCGGCCATATCGCGCACCTGCCCGTACATCTTCACGCGGACCGGGAAGTCGCCCTCGTCCAGTGCCTTGGCGGCGCGGTAGCCGGTGAGCATCATGTGCAGGTGCAGGCTCAGCAGCTTGCTCCAGCCTGCGAGCGCCACCGGCACGACCGGGTCGCCGGGCATTTCCTCGGCCAGAACGCGAGAGAAGGCGGCGTGTATCAGGCTGATCGACCCGGTCACGTAGATCTCCGGCACCTCGATCTGGCGCGGGCCATGCGCGGCGTGATACAGCCCGGCGCGGAACAGGTATGCGGCGAAGTCGTTGCTGAGGTCCATGCCGATCGTCCGCGCAATCCACACCGAGAAGAACCGCCGCCGCTCGGCAAGGTGCTGCGGGTCGGCACCGCTCTCCCAGCCGAGGATGGCCGCTGTGTGGTCGTCCTGCAGCAGGTGGTCATACGTGGCAACAACCAGTTCGTGCGCATGCTTCAGCAGCGGCTCGATAGTCTGGGTCATCGCCTCGAGGTCCGCCCGGCCCAGCCCCAGGAACTCCTGCATGCGCTTCCACGCCTCGGCGGGCGTAGGCTGGAGCCCGGTCAGTTCCCACGACTCCCACGCGGACTTCACATCCTCCGGCGGCCAGATGCCGCGCACCTGCACGTTCGTTACCTTCTCAAGCATTGCTGTTCCTTTCTCTGCCAAATATCTTCCCTCGAGAGGTACTGCTCATAGCCTGCTAAAATCGATTGACAGCCCTTGAACCCCCTCCGCCGGTGTTCGCTGCGCGAACTTCGTCACCCCCCCTATCAGGGGCAGTTGAAGTTCGACTTAATCGCCCCCTAGCAGGGGGAGATGCCGCTGCTCCGCAGCGGCAGAGGGGGTGATAGCACATTCCTCAACCCACCACGCTCACTAATCCACCCCCGGCGGCTTGATGCGCGGCCAGGCGTGTGCCGCAAACGCGCCCACCGCCGCCAGTTCAGCGACCCGCCCCGCTATCACCCCGGCGCTCAGCCCGGCCAACCGCCCGGCGGCCACGGCCCAGATGCCCGTGTTGAGCAGCGCAAACGCCGCCCAGGCCAGTCCCTCACGCGGACGCTCACCCCGGAAGCGCGGCAGGATCCAGAAGGCGACGCCCATCGCAAGCTGCACCGTCCAGCCGATAAGCAGCATCTCCGCGTGGACCGGCAGCAGTGACCACAGCCTCGGCGCGAACGGCACGCCCTTGTTCGCCAGCATCAGCGCGCCGATCGTGAACCCCGTGCCCAGGTACAGCAGCGAGGTGCGGACCATCCACACGCTCAGGCGCGGCATCAGCGCTCCTTCACCCGGCCCCAGACGTTCGCCACGAACGCCCACCCGCCCAGCAGTTGCAGCACAGCGGAAGCGACGAGCAGCCAGCCCCATACAGGCGCACCGTCCGCCGCCTGCATCGGCTCGCCGATCACGCGCAGGATCAGCCCGGCGTTAATCAGCCCATACGTGGCCCACGTGAGCGCGTCGCTGCCGCGCGGCTTCTCACGGGAGAACTTCGGGAACATCCACAGCGCCACGCCGATGATGAGCTGCGTCACCCAGCCGACCATCAGCAGGTGGAAGTACACCGGGCGCATCGCCGGGATGCGCCCGCCGAGCACCTCGACCGGCCCGATAGCCGCCAGCACCCCGGCGACGAGCGCCAGGATGAAATATACAAGCGATGTGCGCAGAAAAAGCCGTGTCAGGAAGGGCATACTTCTAGTCTATCACGAGTGCGCTAGTCTTCTTCCCCGAAGACGATCAGGAAGGGCAGTTCGATCGCGTCCACCGGGCACACGTTCTCGCAGGCCAGGCAGTACGTGCAGGCCTCCGGCCTGATGAGCACCGCCTTGCCGTTCACCAGACCCAGCGCATCGACCGGGCACGCGCTGACACAGTCACCGCAGCCGGTACACAGGTCGTGGTCGATGCGCGGCAGCCACTTGTCGTCCCCTCGTTGTAATTTTGTCATGATATCCATCACCTCTACCGTTAAGACTAAGTTCAACCGCCCGACCCGTCATTGATCCAGATCAACAGGCCCGTCTCAAATAAAACCCCGGCCCCGGCGTTGCATTGCGCCAGGGCCGGGCTTGCGGGGGATGGTGCTAGTTAGCTACTAGTTAGTTAGTGATCGGATACGCCCTCGTGGAATACGTCTACCGTTTCCTCGCCTTCCGCGATGAGGTGACCGGCCAGCCCGCGCTCCACCCGGCTCAGGGCGTGGTCCACCAGGATGTAGGTGCCCGGCTCCTCAATCGTGAACTCCACCATCGTCGCGCCACCGGGCGGCACGGTGATGGTCTGCACGTTGGTCAGCGGGTCGCTGGTTAGCGAGGCGAACGGGTACGCCCGGTCGAAAATCTCGCCGATGACGTGGAAGGAGGAGGTCGCATTCGGGCCGCCGACGCCGAAGAAGATGCGGACCGTCTCGCCGACCTCGGCACGCAGCGCGTTCTCTTCGCTCGTCAGCGCGCCGACCGCACCGTTGAAGGTGTAGTATTCGGGCTGCTCAGCGAGCATCTTCTCATGGCTGAAGTCCGCGTGCCCGCTCTCGCCGAAGGGCTGCACGGTGTACAGTTCACCCTGCATCACGTAGAACTCGCGGTCCACTTCCGGCAGGCCGCCCTCAGGCTCAACGAGGATCAGGCCGTACATGCCGTTCGAGATGTGGTTGGCGACGCTCGGCGTGGCGCAATGGTACACGTACAGGCCGGGGTTCAGCGCGGTGAAGGTGAAGGACGTGGTCTCGCCGGGCGCGGTCTGGGTGTAGACCTCACCGCCGCCGGGGCCGTTCACAGCATGCAGGTCGATGGAGTGCGGGAACATGCTCCCGTCCTCGTTGGTCAGCGTCAGCTCGACGGTGTCGCCCACGCGCACACGGATGAACGGACCGGGCACGGTGCCGTTGAAGGTCCAGTAGGTGTAGGTCGTGCCCTCGGCAAGCTGAGCTTCAAGCTCCCGCGCGACGAGGTCCACCCGCACGGTCTGCGGGCCGCGGTCGCCGATCGGCTCCGGCACGTCCGCCGGGTTATGCACCACCGATGCGACCTGCGCGCTCTCCTCGGACTCCGCCGCTTCGCCCTCCTGCGACGAGCCTACCAGCAGCGTCCCGGACATACCCGCCTGACGATGGCCCGGCAATGAGCAGAAATACTCGTACTCGCCCGCCTCATCAACCGTAAAGACGACAGTCGTCTCAGCGCCCTCGCTCGTAAGCTGCTCGCTCTGAACGCCGAGCTCTTCAATCGCGAAGTCGTGCATCACCCCGTCGCCGTTAATCAGCGTGATCGCCACGACATCGCCCGGCTCGGCGGTCAGCGTCGGGTTGACCTCACCGTCGATGTCACCGCCCTGCCCGACGAAGGCCATGCCGCTCGCCGTGCTGGTAACGAGTGTATAGGACACGTCCGCTTCCTGAGCAGTCACGCGGGCGCGGGTGGCGGCTTCTTCAGCAACCGCCTCTTGATCTGCCGTGATGGCAGCAACCGCAACGTCCTCGGCTTCCGCCGCGCTCGGCTGCTCGCCAAACTGCGGGTTGACGGCGGTGGGCTTGGTTGTACACGCGCTAAACGCCAGCAGGGTGACCAGCGCCAGCACGAGAATCAGGGTTCGCTTCATTGCCAGAACTTCTCCTCAGTGACTCGTGTTGTTGTGAGCCTAATGTACAGCCGGAGAAGCCGCCCAACCTTGATCCAGATCAATTTGTGGCGAAATTCGGTATCAATTGTCGGAATTTTCACAGGGGGCGCAGAAGGGCACACATCACGTAGGGGCCGGATGTGATACGTGATGCCCTGCATCGACCGCATCGTTAGGCGCACCCTGTCCGATCGATACACGCAATGTAGGGGCGTAGCATGCTACGCCCCTACCATCCGATCGATACACGCATTGGATGATCAATCACATGTGCACAGCCACGCGGAGGAGGCCCCTACACATACGCCAATCCCTGCAGCAGGTCCTCGTCCACAATCACGATGCGGTGCCGGTCAAAGCGGATCGCGCCTGCTTCCTCCAGCGAGCGCAGCACGCGGCTGACCGTCTCCGGCGTGGTGGCCAGGTGGGCGGCGATCGCCGCCCGCGTGATGCCCGGCCCCTGCAGCGAGGGGTCGCTGGCGCGGGACAGCAGGAAGCGCGACAGCCGCGCCTGCACCGAGTACAGCGCAAGGTCCTCAATCTGCTGTACCGCGCCGCGCAGCCGGGCGCTCATCCCCCGGATGACATGCAGCGCCATCTCCGGGTGCTCGCGCAGAATGTCGTACAGCCGCTCGGAGGGCAGCACCCACGCGGTGACATCGCTCAGCGCGGCGGCGTTGGCGGGGTTCGGACCGCCGTCAAAGGCCGACACGTCGTTGAAGGAGTCGCCGGGGCCGAGCAGGTGCAGGATGTGCTCGCGCCCCTCGACGTGCAGCTTGAAGATCTTGACCCGCCCCCGCTCGATGATCCACAGCCCCGACGTCGGCTCGCCCTCCATAAAGATCAGATCGCCGGCCTGGAACTTGCGTTTGAGCGCCGCCGCGCCCAGCGCGGCCAGGGCGTCGTCATCCATGTTGCGGAAATAAGGGTGCCGGGTGAGATGCGTGGCGACGGAAAACCCGGCGGAATCCGGTGCTGCTGGCATCTGTCTGTGTTCCTCCCAGGCGGGTGCGCGTCGGCAGGTCGACCTGCCCCCTATTTGTAGCACATCTGGCGGCGAACTGCCTGTGCCTTGCGCCGCCCCACTCCGCTATACTCGAATATATTCAGAGCATAGTTCGGGATTCATTGGAGACAGCCATGAGTGTAACGGTAGATAAAGAGAAGAACGAGGTCCGCGCCGAAATCGCCGGATACAAGATCCAGTTTTCGCTAAACCCCCGGCTGTGGCTGGCGGTGGTCGGCGCGGGCGTGCTCACCTGGCTGATCATCCGCTACGGAGCGCTCATCGCCGAGGTCGTGATCGTCCTGTTCGCCGCCTTCCTGCTGAGCCTTGCCCTCCGCCCCCTCGCCGACCGGTTGGTGCGCTACCGCATCCCGCGCGGGGTGACGGTGATCGCCGTCTACGTCGCGGTTATTGCGCTGTTCTACCTGCTCATCCAGCTCACGATCCCCGCTATCGCCCGCGAGATCGCCACGCTGCAGGAGGGCGGCACGGAAATCATGGTTGAGCTTGTCAACCGGCTGGAGAATCTGCCGCCGTTCTCGGCACTGAACATCAACCTGGAGACGCTATTCGAAACCATTGCCACCCGCGCAGAAGCCGCCGCCGGGGTGATCCTCACTGCGCTCGCCGACGTGACCCGCGTCGTCGTAGACCTGCTGCTCATCCTCGTGCTGGCCTACTTCTTCGTGGTCGATCAGAAGCTGGGCATTAACCTGCTGTTTACATGGGTGCCCCGGCATCACCGCTGGAAGGTGCGCACCGTTGCCCGCAACACGTCACGGCGGCTCACCCGCTGGATCGTGGCGCAGGTTGCGCTTGCCGCCACCTTCGGCCTGATCTTCGGCATCGGGCTGCTGCTGATGGGCGTGCCGTTCGCCGTCAGCATTGCCATCATCGGCGCCATCCTGGAGTTTGTGCCGTTCCTCGGCGGCTTCATCTCGCTGACGCTCTCCATCCTCGTCTCGCTCACCTTCCGCCCGGAGATGACGATCTGGGTTGTCGTGCTGTACTTCGCCATCCAGCAGTTACAGCTCAACGTGCTCCAGCCGGTGCTGTTCGGGCACGCAGTTGATGTTCACCCGGCCATCGTGCTGATCGGCCTGCTCGTCGGCGCGCAGCTCGGCGGGGTGATCGGCGCGCTGTTCGCCATCCCGATCGCCGTCGTGATCATCACGGTGCTGGACGAGATCGAGAAGCCGGGCGATATGCTGCCCCCGCCGGATGACGCATCCCAATCGCCTGACAGACTGCCGGGCTGAGCGGCTAATGAATATAAACAGCTTACTTTGGCAACATTGTCTAGGGCTCGTCTGTGCAAAGCGACGCCTGAACCCCCACCATGCAAGCTTCACTTGCCCCTCCCCCTTGCAAGGGGGAGGGAGCCGCGAGCCGGAGGGGGTTCGGCAGGTCAGGCCACTACAATTGCCGTGTTAGTTTGCTAAAGAGCTACAGCCGCTTACCGCAGTTCCGGCAGAACTTATCGCCGGGGCGAGCGGCCTCACCGCAACTCGTGCAGAATCGCCGCCCTCCGGGTGCGGCGTTTTTCTTCCGGCCTGACGCCGGGCGCGCCCTGCCGCCGGGTCTGCGCCGCTGCGGGCGGCGCGTCTGCTCCACGTACCAGTAGACGCCCGCGCCGACCAGGGCCAGCCCGCCCGCAAGCAGCGCCACCATGAGCACTGTGGGCTGCCCGCTGCCCTCGACCTGGGGCGACGAAACATCACCGCCCGGGTTAAGCCGGTCGATCGAGAGCGTCCTGTCGGGCTTGGTGTACGAGAAGGATATGGTAACCGTCTCTCCCGCCGAGGCCGCCCCCACGACGACACGCTGCACCAACAGGCCCATCGCGCCGGTTGTCCGCTGCACCGTGGCGCCCGTGTCGAGCGTCAGACCGCTCGCGCCGGCAGGCTGCTGCACCTCCCACACGAACTGCTCGACATCATAGGGGACTTCAAAGGCGAGGGTATAGCGCCGCGTGTTGCCGTCGAAGGCGAGCGAGCCGTCATAGTACTCCAGCAGAAACTGGCCGTTGGGCGAGGTCAGGGTAACGCCGTCCTCGCTCGCTTCGTACTGCGCGTTCAGAAGGTTGCCGGTCGCCGAATCGGGATAGGCCACCGCATGGAGTGTCACACCGGGCGGCAGCGGAATGCGCAGATCGATCGGCGTTGCGACGTTCTCAGTGGTGCGCCCATCGACGATGACCAGCGCCGAGGGCTGGTCATACTCAGGCCAGATCTGCACGCGCAACGTCGCCAGCGTCACGTCGTCCTGTGCGTGAGCAGGCGCCGCGCCGAAGATCGCTGCAATCAGCAGCAGCGCGAGCAGGCCCGCCCCGCGATGGGGTAAGCGAGGCATTGTGAGCAATCGTTCCTCCCAAACTGGTGCAGGCGTGATACCACGATCACATACAGGAAACCCTCCACCTCACAGGGCGGAGGGTTTCCTATTATACCCACGCCTCAGACAGCCGCATCGTCAGGGCAAGGGCCGAAGTTGTTTCGCGGCGCTGCTTATTCCTTGCCGCCGCTCTCAGGTGGGGCAGCGCTCCGCCGCGACGCGGACACGCCGAGCGCCAGGATCAGGATGAGTGTGCCCACCAGCACCGCGACGAGCGGCCAGGCGCTCGCCCTGCCTACAACCTCGCCGCCGAGCTGCGGGCGCGCCCCGCCCTCCAGGCTCAGCACGTAGGCCGCCACATCCTGAATCTCATCCTCGCCGAGCGGCCCGCCAAAGTCCTGGCTGAAGGGCGGCATGAGCGTGCCGTCGCGCCCCCGGCTGATCGTCTGGATGATGAAGGCGTCCGGCTGGACACCGGCAAAGGCCGTCCTCAGGGTAGCGCCCACACGACCCTCGCCCTGTTCGCCATGACAGGCCACGCAGTTGACCTGGTAGATGGCATAGCCCTCATTCGGGTCGCCATCGATCTCCGGCACCGGCGGGATCTCCTGCTGGGGCGGGCGCGGTGCGGGCAGCGGCGGCTCGACGGCGGTGCCCCACGACTCGATGTAGGCGACAAGGTTATCGATCTGCTCGTCATCGAGCGGGCCGCCGTACTCCTGCGACCAGGGCGGCATGAAGGTGCCCTCGACGCCCCGGCTGATCGTCGTTCGGAGGAAGGCATCGGGGTTGATGCCGCCGTACACCGCGTTCAGTGTCGCCCCCGCGCGCCCCTCGCCCTGCTCGCCATGGCAGACCACGCAGTTCTCGGCGTACAGCTCGGCACCCGCGTCGGGGTCGCCCTCGCCGCCGTCATCCTGCGCCAGAGCCGCCCCGTTGACGAGCAGCAGCGCCAGCAGCGCCGTGAGCACGGTGACTGTGAGAACTCTTCGCAAGCGCATCCATCGCCTCCGGTCCGGTACCGTGGCGGGCCGACCGCGCCGCCACGGGCGACAATGCCGGCAGGCCCGTAGTCCCGCCCGGCATCAGGTTAAAAAACAGGGGCGGCGGCTCCAAACGAGCAGCACCGCCCCCGGTCTTGTCGTGCGGCTGCTGGTGCAGCCCGCCTACTGCAGCGACTCGAGGTATGCGATCAGGTCTGCCAGAGACTGGGCGTCGAGCCGCTCGCCGAAGTTCTTGGGCATCGCGTCGGGGAAGTCCGGCACCACGTACGCGCTCGGGTTCACGATGGACTCAGCCAGATACGCCGCCATCGAGTCGTACCCTTCCGGCACGTCGATGCCATCCACCGGCGGACCGACGAGCGTCTGCCCTGCCGTCGAGTGGCAGGACTGGCAACCCAGCACGGTGCCGTCCGGCGCAGGCTGCCGCCCGCTGAACAACTCCTCGCCGTGCGCGGCGTCGCCCTCCGGCAGGGTGGTCACGTCGACTTCCATGCCGACCGCCTCAAAGGGCTCCTCGCCCTCCTCAGGCGTGGGCAGGACCGGCTCGGCGATCGGCGGCGCGCCCTCCTCGTAGAAGCGGCCATAGTTCATGATGTAGTTCGCCACATCACGCACCTGGTCCGGGCGCAGAGGGCCGCCGTACTCCTGCCCCCAGGTGGGCATCGGCTGCGGCCAATCGCCACTCATCACCGGGCGGCCTGCGGAGATCGTCGACTCGATGTAGTCGTAAAGCGTGCCCGTCCAGCCGATCTCGGCGAGGCGCTCGCCGTTGAACATCCTCTCGGTGTTCAGCGCAGGGGCAACGCCCTCCAGCCCGCGCCCGTCCACGCCGTGGCAGGACGCACAGTTATCGAGGAAGATCACAGCACCCCGCTCGATGGAGCGCCCCTCGTACTGCGCGGTGAACGTCTCCATGCGCTGCGGCTCGTTGACGCCCACCCAGCCGACCACCAGGATGATGCCGAAGACCGCCAGCGTGCCGATAATCTGCCGCTGCTGGATGGGCATCATGTCCAGGAACAAGGATTCGAAGAAGTTGCTATGCCGGCGTTCGACTTCGACGCCTTCTTGGTCGGTCATCAGTGACCACCCCCTCCGGGATACGCGTTGCGGTGGACCGGAACCAGCACGTCGCTCGACAGGCGCTGGCCGGGGTTATTTTCATCATCCCACGTCAGGCGCAGTGTCACGCCGACGAGGTCAGGTTGAAGCTGGCTGATCACCATGGTCGCCTCGGCGTTCGGCAGCCCGCCCCGATCGAAGGGCGTCTCGCGCGCCTCGTCGACCATCTCCTGGTACTTGCGCATGACGCGCCAGACCCCGCTGCCCTCCTCGACGTACTGCTCGTAATCCTCGGTCGTCATCGCCGTGCCGACGAGCGCCTCCAGCTCCTCGTACGGGATCGCGCGCACCAGCCCGACCTTCTCAGTCGGCGCCATCTCGTAGAAGATCTCCTGGTCAAGCGACGTCTGCACGAGGAAGGCGGGCGTGCCCATCCACGAGAGCACGGCAATCGCCGCCATGAACAGCATACTCATCGAGATAGCCACACGGCGCTTGCCGTAGGTGCGGAACGGGCCGACATCGATGTACGGCATCACGAGGAAGGCCAGCATCAGCACCGTCGGCAGGATGACGCCCATGAGCGTCTTGTCGCCCAGCTTCAGCAGACCCTGAATCCACAGGAAGTACCAGGGCGCAAGCGTGTGCAGCGGCGTACTGAGCGGGTTCGCGTTGTTCTCAAGCGGCGCGTCGTAGAAGAACGTCACCGCCACCACCATGATCAGCACGACTACCGCCACCCACAGCAGTTCCGCCGCCTGGATGTTCGGCAGGTAGTACTTGCGTGCATCGCGGGGGACGCGCTTCGCGGTGTCCTCGCCCGGCTTCTCCATCCCCGGCGGCAGGCTGTGCCCGTGCAGCACAACCTTGTAGTAGTGCACGCCGATGAAAATGGCGAGGATCGCGGGGACCGCGATCACGTGCAGCAGGTAGAAGCGCAGCAGGCCCGCCTGCCCGAGGTCCGGCGCGCCCTTCAGCAGAATGTTGACGAACTGGCCCACGATGGGCGGCGGGGCGGCTTCGGCCATGCTGGCGCCGATCGTCACGGCCCAGTAGGCAAGCTGGTCCCACGGGAGCAGGTAGCCGGTGTAGCTCATCGCCATGGTGAGCACCAGCAGGATGATACCCGTCGCCCAGGTGAACTGGCGCGGCTTCTTGTAAGAGGCGGTGATGAACGTCCGCAGCATGTGCGCGGCAACGACGATCACCATGGCCTCGGCCCCGAGCCGGTGCAGGTCACGCATGAACTGCCCGAGCGGTACATTGCTCAGGATGTTCAGCATGTTGTCATACGCCTGCGTGGTCGACGGCGTATAGAAGACCATCAGGAAGATACCGGTGATGGCCTCAAGCACGAAGAAGAAGGTGGAGAGCCAGCCAAGCCGGAAAGTCGGATACAGGCCGGTGACGGCCTCGTTATAGTAGCTGGGGCGCATGTGCAGCCAGAAGCCATCGGCATGCGGGATCAAGCGCGGGTTGGGGCGTTCCGGCGGGTCGCCGCGCAGCATACCGCGCAGCGCGGCGATGTCAAGCCCGGCAGTAGCACGCCGGACGGTGTCGTTGACCGCCTCCAGCATGGCCGCCTTCACGCCGACTTCTCGCGCCCTCGCTACGATAGGCAGATCATCAAAGTCAAGGTTGGATTGCATCGAGAGGCTCCTTCATCCCCCTTGAGGAGACAATCATTCTCGGCCCAATCAATTAATAGACAGCCCGCAGCACGAGGCTACGTGTGCTGTGCGCCCATCACCCGGGCGCCGGTGTTGATGCGGAGCTCGGCGGCCTCTGCCGGGAGCGGGATCGGACTGCCCGCTTCCGGGTCCACGTTCGGATCGCCAGTGGGCGTCTCCGCGATGACGTTGCCGTTGGCGTCCACCACCTGGATGACGAAGCGATCCAGATGGCGCGGCGCCGGGCCTTCAATCCATTCGCCGTTTACTGCAAACTTCGAGCCATGGCACGGGCACTCGAAGCGCTCGTTGCTCGGGGTCCACTTGTAAAGGCAGCCGAGATGCGTGCAGACCTTATACAGCGCTAGCACGCCGGAGTTGGTGTTGACGAGCCAGAAGCGACCCTGGGGATTCTCGACCGGCGCGCCGCCCGGCGACGGCACGGTGCTGGCCGGTACCGTGAAGAGCCCGCCAAACTCTCCCTCGCGGAAACGCGGGTACGCGAACCACAGGATCGCGCCAGCCCCACCGGCCAGCGCGAGCGCCATAGACGCTCCCCAGATGTAGAACATGAACTCCCGGCGGTTCATCGGGCGGGGATGCTCGATGGCGGCCTCAGCCATAGTCGCTCCTCCTCTTGGCGTGTGTTAGATGTGTCCGGTGTGCCCGAAGGGCGGCTCCAGCGGCACACGTGCGTTTCATCTTCACTATAAATAAGCGGGTCATGTGCCGCGCCGCGGCTATACAGGAGATTAGTGACAATTATCACCAACATTTGTGACAATCTACACCGAAATATAGCGCGGTGCCGTGCAAATGTCAAAGTTCACAAGCGCAGAACAGGCACGAATTTCCGGACATTTTATGAAAGCCGCTGCTGGTCTGAGAAGAGGCAGCGGAAAGGCCACCCGGTGACCATGTGCGTTTATTGACAGCAGCAGGCGCAGGTCTAATGATGCGGTCGATGCGGAGCAGCGCGCATCACGACCTGCCCTGGCTAGGTACGGACCATACCCGACGATTCCTCCGCCGGTACTTGTGCCTTACCCACCTTCGTCTTACAATCGAGTTTTGGACACATGATCATGCGCACCGCACGGCAGTGCGGATGCCTCCGCACGTCAGGGAAAGTGAGTGATGGAGAGGGTAACGCTCCATACCATCCGCAGCATGAAGGAACGCGGTGAGCGCATTACGATGCTCACCGCTTATGACTATCCGACCGCCCTGCTCCTCGATGAAGCCGGGGTGGATATGCTCCTCGTCGGGGACTCGCTGGGGATGGTTGTACATGGCTTTGAGAACACGCTGCCCGTTACATTAGAGATGATGCTCCTGCATTGCCAGGCCGTCCGGCGCGGCACGAAGCGGGCGCTCGTCGTCGTGGACATGCCCTTCATGACCTACCAGATTTCCACCGCCGAGGCGATGCGCAACGCCGCGCGCCTGCTGGCCGAGGGCGGCGCGGATGCCGTCAAGCTGGAGGGCGGGCGCCGGGTGGCGGACACCGTCCGCGCGCTGGTGGAGGCGGGTATCGCCGTGCAGGGGCATATCGGGCTGACACCGCAGAGCGTCAGCGCCTTCGGCGGGATGCGCGTACAGGGCAAGACGGTCGAGGCAGCGCGGCAGCTTCTCGACGATGCCCTCGCACTGGAAGACGCCGGGGTTTTCAGCCTGGTGCTGGAAGGCATCCCGGCGCGGCTCGCGGAGCTGATCACCCGGCGCGTCAGCGTGCCCACCATTGGCATCGGCGCGGGGGCAGGCTGTGACGGGCAGGTGCTTGTGACCCACGACCTGCTCGGGCTGTTCGAGCGCTTCACACCCCGGTTCGTCAAGCGCTACGCGACACTGGCTAATATTATGCGGTCGGCGTTCAAGGCCTACTGCGACGAGGTGCGCGCGGGGACGTTCCCCGCCGAGGAGCACACCTACCCCATACCGAACGAGGTGTGGCAGGCCATCGAAGCTGAACTCGACCACAAGTCCTGACTTACAGAGCGGGTCACCGCCACGGGCCGCCCGGCCCGTCACGCATCAAGAGGTACAGAGAGACGACTATGCGCATTGCGATATTTGGCGTGGGAGCGATGGGCTGCTTGTTCGGCGCGCGGCTGTCTCCGCACGCCGAGGTCACACTCGTCGGCCACTGGCCCGAGCAGATCGCCGCGCTCCAGCGGCAGCGCCTCCGCATCATTCACCCCGACCGGCGCGATGAGTTTGCCGACCTGCAGGCGACCAATTCCATCGACTCGCTTGAGCCGGTGGACATTGCCCTCATCCTGACGAAATCCTCCGGCACCGAGGCGGCGGCCCGCAGCGCAGCGAAGGTGCTTGCGCCCGACGGCATCGCCATCACGCTGCAGAACGGCCTTGGCAACCTGGAGATCCTCGCCGAGCACGTTGGTGCGGACTGCGCGACGCTGGGCGTGACGACCGAGGGCGCGAGCATCGACCGGCCCGGCGTGCTGCGCTACGGGGGGCGCGGCGCGACGCACCTCTCCACCCGCCCGGAGATCAACGGGCATGTCCAGGCGTTCGCCGAGCTGCTGCAGAAGGGTGGGATGGCCGCCCGCGTGCTCGACGACGTGAGCGGGCTGGTGTGGGGCAAGCTCGCTGTCAACGCGGCCATCAACCCGCTGACCGCCGTGCTCGGCGTGACGAACGGCATGCTGCTCGAGTCGGAGGCGGCGCGTAGCCTGATGGCCGCTGCCGCCCGCGAGGTCGCCGCCGTTGCCGCCGCACACGGCATCACCCTGCCCTTTGACGACGCCGCCGCCCGCGCCGAAGATGTCGCCGGGCTGACAGCCACCAACCGCTCCTCGATGCTTCAGGATATCGAGCGCGGCGTGCCCACCGAGATCGAGGTGATCTCCGGCGCGGTGGTGCGCGCCGGGGAGGCCAAAGGCGTCCCTACGCCGGTGAACGCCGTGCTCTACCGGCTGGTCAAGACGATGGAGGAACTTGCCGTCATCGGGAGAGGGTGAGAGGCTGTGGTGGGCGCAAGCTAATCAACCCGAAATGAACAGCCCGCTCCTGTACAGAAACGGCTCAGCCGCTTCTGCACGCCCCTTCCTGCCAGCGGGGAGGGGATGTCCGGTAAGGGCTTATTCTCTACCACACATCAGAGGAACGCACATGCAAGTCGTCCAGACCATTGACGAAGTTCGCGCCATCCGCCGCGCCGACCCGCTTGCAAGCTGGGGCCTCGTGCCGACGATGGGCGCGCTGCATGAGGGGCATCTATCGCTCGTGCGGCAGGCCCGGCAGGAGAACGACCGCGTGGCGGTGAGCGTGTTTGTCAACCCCAAGCAGTTCAACAACCCCGACGACCTCGCCCGCTACCCGCGCGATCTGGAGCGCGACATCGCCCTGCTGGAGCGGGAGGGTGTCGACCTCGTGTGGGCCCCGACCGAGGCGATCATGTACCCGCCCGACTTCCAGACGACGGTAACCGTCGCTGAGGTAGCCAAGCCGCTCGAAGGCGCGTATCGGCCCGGCCACTTCCAGGGTGTGGCGACCGTCGTCGCCAAGCTGTTCAACGTCGTTGAGCCAACGCGCGCCTACTTCGGCCAGAAGGATGCGCAGCAGGTGGTCGTTATCCGCCAGATGGTGCGCGACCTCGGCTTTAACCTGGAGGTGCGCGTCTGCCCCACCGTCCGCGAACCGGACGGGCTGGCGCTATCCAGCCGCAACGCCCTGCTCAACCCTGCCGAGCGCGAGGCGGCGACGGTGCTGTTCCGCGCGCTGAGCGCCGCCGTCGAGGAGTGGCAGGATGGCTGGCGCGAAACCCAACACCTGCGCGAGATAATGGCCGACATCATCGAGGCCGAGCGGCTGGCGCGGCTGGAGTACGTCAGCGTGGCCGACCCCGTGACGCTCGCCGAACTGGAGGGCGATGTGGAGCGGGCGCTGCTCAGTATGGCCGTGTACATCGGGGATGTACGTTTGATCGATAACATGCTGGTCGGTGAGGAGTAGTCACCATGCTGCTGGCAATCGACATCGGCAATACCAATATCCAGTTTGGACTGTACCCGCGCGGTAGCAGCGAGTTGTGCTGTAGCTGGCGCGCGCAGACTGTCCACCAGCGCATGGGCGATGAGTACGCCGTCCTGCTACGCAACTTCTTCACCGAGCAGGACCTGAGCTTCGCAGATGTGTCGGCGGTGGTGCTGGCGAGCGTCGTACCGCCGCTCACGCCCCGCTTCGTCGAGATGTCCGAGCGCTACCTGAAGCAGACGCCGCTCGTTGTCACGCCGAGCGTGAAGAGCGGGGTGCGGGTGCTGCTCGACAACCCCGATGAGCTGGGCGCTGACCGCCTGGTGAACGCCGCGGCAGTTAAGGCGTTGTACGGCACGCCCGCCATCGTGATCGACTTCGGCACGGCGACAACTTTCGACGTGGTCAACCGGGACGGCGACTATGTCGGCGGAGCGATCACCATCGGCATCGGGCTGGCTCAGGAGGCGCTCGTCTCGCATGCAGCCCGGCTCGTCAAGGTGGACATCGAACCGCCACCACGTGCCATCGGGCGGAACACCGTGCAGGCCATGCAGAGCGGGCTGTTCCTGGGCTATGTCGCGCTGATCGAGGGGATGGTGCAGCGGCTGGCTGCCGAACTGGGCGAGCCAAACGTACATGTGATCGCAACCGGCGGGCGAGCCGGGCACTTCGCGCAGCATACGCCGGTCATCCAGGCGACCGCGCCTTCGCTCACGCTCGATGGGCTGCGCATCATCTGGGAGATGAACCAGCCGGGCTGATGGCTGGAACCCCCACCGCGACCGCAGCACGGAGGGGTTTGACAACCGAAGTGTAAAAAAACCTGCCGCGACTAAACGTCGCGGCTTCGTTTTTCGCGATACAGAGGAAGCCGCGTAAAACGATATTTACCCGCGTTATAGGACTTTTTTAGCCCACGTCTGGTAGATTGAGGCTTGGAAGTACAGATGGCGTGAGAGGAGACAGCCATGCCGAAGTACAAGAGCAACAGCGATCTACCTGAGTCGGTGCGCAGTTCGCTGCCCAAACACGGGCAGGAGATCTACCGCGAGGCGTTCAACAGCGCCTGGGAGCAGTACGACGAGCCGGAGGAGCGCCGGGGCGACCGCTCCCGCGAGGAGACCGCGCACGCAGTGGCGTGGGCCGCCGTGAAGAAGCAGTACGAGCGCGTCGAAGAGGGGAAGTGGGTCGAGAAGGATAACTAGCCCCGCGCGGCCACGTACGCGAGACTCGTGATAACATGCCCGCCCAGGCCGCGGGCATGTTGTTTGTCAGCACGCAAGCTGTCTACTGCCCCGGATACGGCACAACAAGCTGCTCGTTGATCGCCGGGCCGACGATGCTCACGACCGCCCCGCCCGGCCAGCGCACCGTCACCTCCTCGACCGCCCGACCGGTGCCCAGCCCGAAGTGCGCGACGGGCTCCATCTGGCACAGGTAGCCGCTCCCCGCATTGATGGCGCGCACCTGCTTGCGCCCCCCGGCGCGGATCGTGACCAGCGCGCCCCGTGCCGGTGCTCCCTGCCGCGTCAGCGGCAGCACCCGCAGCCAGTTGTGGCCCTCTGCCGCCGCGCGGTACAGCGAGAGCGGCTGCGCCCCGGATTCCCCGTGCGAGATGACGAGTTCGAGCCGCCCATCGCCATCAAAGTCGCCGACAGCAGCGCCGGTGCCGAACCCGGTCGGTTCGCGAGCCGCGCCGCAGGGCACTTCCACCCACTGACCATCACGCCGGGCGAACAGCCGGTTCGGCTGCCCGATGTTGTTGAAGAAAATCTCCTCGTAGCCGTCGTTGTCGAAGTCCGCTGCGATGACGGTCCGCACGCGTGACGGCGCGGCGAAGTCGCGCCCGGCCCGGTCGCGGAACATGTCATGCCCCACCCGCACGAACATCCGGTGCGGCCCCTCCCAGTTGCCGAGCACCACGTCAAGCCGCCCGTCGTCGTCGGCGTCAACCGCCGCGATGCCCCGCCCGTTCTCGTACATATCGCCAAGCCCGGCCTGCTGCCCCGCCTCGATGAACGTGCCATCGCCCTGGTTGAGGAACAGGTAGTTCGCGCCACCCTCGTTGCTCACGTAGATGTCCATGCCCTGCGAGATGAGCGGCAGCGGCAGCACCCCGCGCCCGCCGGTCTTCAGCGCCACGCCGACTTCCGGCGCCAGGTCGACCAGCCGCCCGAGTTCGTCCAGCTCGTACAGCCGCATCGGGCCGCCATAGTTCGCCACGAAGAAGCCGTAGCGGCCCGACCCGGTGCGATCCACCGCGCCGACCGAGCGCCCGGCGATCAAGTTTGCCTCGCCGAGGTTGATCTCCATCTCGAACAGGTCCACCCAGCCCTCGCCGCTGCGGTAATCAAACAGCCGGTCGCCGACCCGCTTCATGCCGCCGAAGGTATCGGTGTTCAGTACGTAGATCTCTTCGCGCCCATCGCCGTCCACGTCACAGGCCGCCACCCCGATCGCCTGGCGGTTCCGGTCGATCAACTCGGGCGCGGCGACATCGATAAAGCCTGTCTCGTGCCCGGCCCACTTCAGCACCAGGTTGGAGGCGTCAAAACCGGCAACGAACAGCTCAAACGCACCGTCGCCGTCAATATCGGTCACAGCAATTCCGTAGTTGCGTTGAGCAGGGTTCTCGGTGAGCAGCGAACTGTAATCCTCAAACATATCCCCACCCGTTGGGCCGTGAGAGGAGGTCAATCAATGCAACATAGAGTAGCGTGGAGAGGCAGGCAGCGTCAAGCAGGGGGAAGCGGCCCATGCCACGCGAATCGGTAACAGGCAAAGCCGCGACGGCCCGCCTGATAACCGCTCCGTGCGGCGAATGCCCGGCGTCAGGCGATCCGCTCGACGAGGTCGCCAGTCGGGCGTACAGCCGGCATGGCCTCGGGCTGGCGCGTGCGCTTCTGCATGCCCCGCATCTTCGCGGTGACCTCGGCGAGGTTGCTGGCGTACAGCGCCGCAAGCTGCGCGTCCGTGCCATCAAACACCTCGGCGGCTCGCGCCGCACAGGCGGCACAGAACGGTTCGCGGCAGCCGGCAGCAGTCCCCTCCGACTGGCGGAGTATGCGGGTAACGGTCAAATGAAAGGCAATAACTTCGGGATGTTCGACGGGCAGCACACTAACATGGTCGAGGATGTCTGCCCAACGTGAGCCGCGCTGTTGACGGAGTTCAGGAAGCGACGACGACGGGAAGAAGGAATTCCGGCGGGCAACCATACTTATCATCTCCAAGTCGATTACGGCAAAACTGATACACTAAGTGTAGTGTTCATGCTTTGCCCGGTAAATAGGCGCTGTGGTGATGTATGGTTCGGAGTTGGTTATAACGATCCAGGATGGGGAGATACGCGGCGCGTCTCTCCCTATCCCCACCCGTTTCCATTTTCAGGGCAAAAGTAGAGCGAGTCAATAGAACAGAGTACCTACTTTATGAGAAGGGAGCAGCCACCTGTGGAGGGCATACCACACATCTGGGAGCTATCACCGCACGAGGCCATCACGCTGCAGAAGCGCCTCGCCAGTCAGGTTGATACATCGACACCGATTGATTTCGATTCGCTAGAGCTTGTAGCGGGGGTGGACGTCAGCGTGAAGAACAACATCAGCCGGGCGGCGATCGTCGTGCTGACCTTCCCCGGCCTGGAGCTTGTCGAGGCGGTAACCGAGCGCATCCCGACACCCTTCCCGTACATCAGCGGGCTGCTGAGCTTCCGCGAGGGCGCGGTCATCCTCGCCGCGCACGACAAGCTGAAGCACCGGCCCGATGCGTACATCTTCGACGGGCAGGGCATCGCGCACCCGCGCGGCATCGGCATCGCGAGTCACATCGGCCTGTGGTGGGACGCTCCGACGGTGGGCTGCGCCAAGACGCGACTGGTCGGGCAATACGAGGAGCCCGGGCCGGAGAAAGGCGCGTACACACCGCTCATCGACCACGGCAGGCCGATCGGCGTGGTGCTGCGCACCCGCGCAAATGTCAAGCCGGTGTTTGTCTCACCGGGGCACCGGGCGACCATCGACTCCGCGCGCGAGCTGGTGCTGCGCTGTACCACGCGTTACCGGCTGCCCGCGCCGATCCGCGCCGCGCATCAAGTGGCGGGGGATTTCTGACCGTTTGCCGGCATGCCCCTCCCTACTTCACAACAATATGCACCGTGAACCGCTCCAGTGGCTCGACGTCCTCTTCCCAGGGCCGGTGGTAAACCAGTTCCAGCGTCGTCTCCCCGACCTGCATGGCGCGGAACTGCAGCTCCTCTACTCCGCCCGCGCCCACCCGGTCCGAGTCGGGCTTGAAGCGCGGCTCGCCAAGCTGCTCGAGCACCGGCTGCCCGCCGATAGCCTCCCACCGGTAGCCGGTCGTCGGGTTAGAGACAAGCTCGACGACGAGCCTCTGCCCCTCGGTCAGCTCGAACGTCTCCCCCATGTCGTCGGCGTTGATCGTTACCGGCGGATCGTCGTCCGTGAACGCCCTGATCATCAGCAAGATGGTCAGCAGCCCCACCAGACCGGCCATCACGATGACGCTTGCATTGTCCACCACGAACAGAGATCTCGTTAACTGCCTCACCCTATCCATCGGTTCACCCCAGGCTGTATATCAAGTTCTGACCTCAGTTTACAACAAAGTAGGGTTTTGCATCTGCCCCCGTTAAAAAAACCCCGCCAGCGGCGGGGCATCAATCAGGTATCTGTTGGCGTGCGGTGCTAGACGCTCTCCGCAATGCTCTCGCCATACTTCAGCAGGCTGTCGCGCAGCGCCTCGCTCGTCGCCTCTGCGTAGACGCGGAGCACCGGCTCCGTGCCACTCGGGCGGATGAGCAGCCAGGAGTCGTCCTCCATGATGTACTTCACGCCGTCGGTCGTGGCGACCTCCGTGACCTTCACGCCCGCGATGTCCGACGGGGGCTGCTCGGCAAGCTGCCGCACCATCTCGGCCTTGACCACCGGGCGGCGCAGGCGCAGGTCGGTGCGGGCATAGTACGCAGGCCCATACTCTGCTTCGAGTTCATCCACAAGCTGCTCAAGCGGCTTGCCGCGCCGTGCGATCACCTCCAGCAGCAGCAGGCCCATCAGAATACCGTCGCCTTCCGGGATGTGCCCCTTGATGCTGATGCCGCCCGACTCCTCGCCGCCGATCAGCACATCCTCACTGAGCATGATGTCCGCGATGTGGTTGAACCCGACCGGCGTCTCCTTGAGCGGCAGCCCGTAGCGCTTGCACAGCCGGTCGATCATGCGCGTCGTCGAGACGGTGCGAACCACCGTGCCCGTCATCTCACGCACCTCGACAAGGTACTGGAGCACGAGCGCAAAAATACGGTGCGGGTCGACAAAGCGCCCGTTCGCGTCCATCGCGCCGATGCGATCCGCGTCGCCGTCCGTCGCCAGCCCCACCCGGCCAAAACCGGCCTGGAGCGCCGCCGTCAGCGCGCCGAGGTACTTGGCGATCGGCTCCGGGTGGATGCCGCCAAAACCGGGGTTCATCTCGCCGCGAATCTCGTGGACGCTGCAGCCCACCCCGCCAAGCAGCGCCTTGATATAGCCGCGCCCGGAGCCGTACATCGGGTCGTGGATGACGCCGGGGTCCGCTTCGCAGATTGCATCGAGGTTGACGAGTTCCCGGATGTGGTTGTAGTAGGCCGGGGCGGGATTGAAGCGCTCGATAAGGCCCTGCCGCACGGCAAACTCGTAGTCGATCAGGTTCGGCCCGCGCGCGCGCTCCTCATTGTCGCGCAGGTGAACCTCCACACGGCGGCTCTGCTCGGACAGGGCCGCGCCGCCGAACGACGCCTTAAGCTTCACGCCGTTGTAGCGCGGCGCGTTGTGGCTGGCCGTCAGCATGACGCCCGCCGCCGCACCGCTGTGCTTCACCGCGAACGACACCGCCGGGGTCGGCGCGTCGGACGCCGTCAGCAGCACCCGGATACCGTTCCCGGCAAGCACCCGGGCGACTTCATGGGCGTAGCGGTCGGAGAGGAAGCGGGTATCAAAGCCAACGACAGCGTGCAGGTCCTTCTTGCCGTTCTCCTCAAGGATCAGATCGGCAATCGCCTGTGCCAGCAGGCGAAGGTTCGCAAAGGTGAACGTTTCCGAGATGACGGCACGCCAGCCGTCGGTGCCAAAGCGGATGGTCATACAGCCTCCTGATGATTGGCCGAGGGATGCGACAGCCCTCCTGATAAGGCAAGACCGCAAAACTCACGTCAACAGCCCGAAAAAAGGCCCGGATAAGCTTACCAGCAAGCCCTGATTCAGGCTAGTCTGTCGGGCGTGCCCGCGCACTGATCTGGCAGCACTGTCGCTGGAGGCAGCCTCGCCCGGAGCCCCGTTCGGGTCAGGGCACTCCTCCGTTGAGTTTTTGTGGAAATCGACCGTGATATTGACCGTCAGCCACGGTGCCAGCCACACGAGCAGCATCCCACCGTACGCGAAGAATGGCAGCCCCTTTTTCAGGCGGATATGCCAGCGGGCATGCCGGAGAATACGCATCGCACAATAATTTCTCAACGGGCAGGTCAGCAGGGATGCCTGCCGGCTGGCTGTTCACCGGGGCGGCCCGGTACCCCGGTACCAGCCGGTGTAACTGCTATCAGTATGCCCTAAATCCTTCCTGATGCAAGTCACCTGACTAGAATATTGTACGCGCCGCGCCGCGAGGGGAAAGAGAAGAGGGCCGCTCAAAGGCGGCCCTTTCGTAGTTCGAGGGTATCAGGTGGGGGCGCTACCAGGTCACAACCTTGACCGGGCTGGTTCCCTCCCACTTCACAACGTAGGGCTTGCCATCCCAATAGTAGGTGTTGAGCTGGAACTCCCCGCTCGGCAGCCGGTACAGCGTGAAGGGCTGGTAGTTGTACGGGTTCTGTCCCTCCGCGATGGCCACCGGGCCATCGGTGGGGATGCCCACTGCCTCGATCTGCTCGGCAGAGATCTCGCTCGCCAGCGCACCCCAGCCGGTGTTGATATCGATGCCATAGATGGCGAAGCCGCCGTTCCGGGCGAAGATCGCGACTGGCCGCCCGCAGTGGTCGGCGTTCAGGCTACGGTCGCCCGTCGTGCAGGACATCGGCGCGGCGGGTGTGGGTTCTTCATCCGGGAGCACGCTTGTCTCCAGGTTGTCGATGGCAATGCCACTCTCGAAAGTCAGCAGCAGCGTGTCGATGCGCCCGTAGAGGGTGACGGAGCCCTCGTAGTCGACGAACTCTTCCTGCAGCACCGTGAGGACCGGTGGCGGACCGTATTCGACCGGTTCGCCCTCGATGAACTGCTCGTACACTGTCTGGCCGTTCAGGGTGCCGGTTGCCCAGATACCGTTCCGATCATAGGCGAAGGTGAAGCTGACCACGTCCTGTGGCTCGTCGAACGCGATCTCCAGGTAACCGCCGCCCTCCGTGAACGCATATTGGCCTGAGAGCGTGCTAAACCCAATCGGCCAGTCAGCGACATAGACTACATCGCTATGGAACGTTATCCCGTTGGTAGATTGCCCATCGATGGGACCAAGCGCCAGATCATCAAAATTAGTACTGTAGGCAAAGAGAAGGGAGGTCATGAAGAGCGCGGCCAAAATAACCACAGCCGCAACCGCCGCCAGGCGAGCCGTACGTTTGAGCATCTGTTAGCCTCTCCTTAGTGGGGCAGAAGGAAAAATGTTTGTGAATTATAGTACAGAAAGCCAAGCAAGGCATGGAATGCTGAAAAACCCTACCAGAGTACTATGTGGCAGGTACACGGCGCGAGGAATCAACACGGGGCCGGCATTCCGCCGACCCCTTCTGTCTGAATTCTATGTGCTTACGACTGACCTGTGCCTGTCAGCGCGATAGGCTGCACAGCGAGCAGGTCCCCGTTAGGGCATTTCCTCACCCGGGAGAGGCTCCATTCCCTCGTCGCCCGGAAACGGCTCCAACCCCTCATCGCCAGGCAGCGTTTCACCCGGCAACGGCTCCAGAGAGTCGTCATCGAAGGCGTCGTTCCCCGTATTGCCACCGTCCGTCGTGCAGGCTGTCACTGCCAGCACGACTACCAGAGCAAGCGCAAGAACTATCAGAACCTTCTTCAGCATCTCATCTCTACCTCATCAACTCGGTTGGCGTTTAGCCGCATCAGCGGCTGTTCCCCTACCTCCAGCCTAGCAACTCGGATCAGAAAAATCACGAGAATAACTCAAAAACACCTAAAAATACGCCCTACCCGCCGCCTGTCACACGGAAGGACTGCACGACCATGCCGCCCTGTACGTGCTCGGCGACCGGATCGGCGGCAGGGAACTCGAACACGCCCGCAGCGCCGGTGTCGACGTGCAGCATCGCATAGAGGGTGCCGGTTGCGCCCGCCGGGTCGATCTGCACGATCGCGTCGCGCGTGATGCCCTGCGCCACCCGCCTGACCCCGATCACCGGGCCGGGCACGCCGTGCTCGTCCGCGTGGATCGCCAGCCATCCGGGCAGTTCGGACAGCACAAACGGCACGCTGACCGTGCTCCCCGCCCCCAGCGGCTGATCCGCCACGACGATGACGCTCCCGGACAGGCCGAACCTGCTCAAGGCGACCTCACCCCACTGGTTCGTTCCGGGTTCACCCACGCCGGGCGCGTACGGCTCGCCGCCCGTTCGTCCGTGATACAGCACCGCGATCAGCGCCTCGGTGAGCCGCTCCGGGTCCACCTCTACACGGATGTTGCGGTTCTCGCCTGCATTGACCGGCGCATAGCCCAGCACGTCATTGAGCCCGGCGCCCGCCGCACCGAAGATTACAACCCAGCCGTCCTGAGTGGAGGCAACCCGGCTCACAACGAGGGCATTCTCCGGGCTAAGCGGCTGGTCGCTCACCTCGACGACGCTGTACTCAAGCGTGGCGGTCGGCGTGCCGGTCGCATCGGCTGGGCGACCTGCCGGTTCAGGCGTCATGAACGTGGGGTCGATGCGCACAACCGGCGACGGCGTGAGCGTCGGCGCGGCGGTAGCGGTGGCGCTGGGCGCGGCGGTGGGCGTCTCTGCGAGCGCAGGCGGGGTGAAGGGCGTCGCCTCCGGCACACGCGCCAGCCGCACGCCGCCCGGCGGCAGGGCAGGCCCGCACGCGGCGAGCAGCAGCATCGCCACAGCCAGCCCTGCCGCCCCTGCCTGCCGCCGCCTGATCACGCCGCTGCTCCGGGCATCCCGCCTAGGGGAGGTTCGTCAGCGTGAACGGCTGCACGATGAGGCTGCCGCCCGCGCCCTGAGCAGGCGGGTCGGCGTCGGGGAACTCGAACTCGCCCGGCGTGCCCGTCTCGACGTGCAGCATGGCATAGACGGTCGGCGTCGCCTGCGCCACGTCGATCTCCACCGGCACGTCGATGTTCAGCCCTTCCTCGACCGGCGCAAAGCCGATCACCGGGCCGGGCGCGCCATCCTCGTCCGCGTGGATCACGATCCAGCCCGCCTGCTCCGCCAGCACAAGCGGCACGTTGACGGTGTTCGCTGCGGCCTGTTCTTCCACGCCGATGGCGTTGCCAGTCAGGTTGAAGGGCTGCATCACGATCGCGCCCTGCGCATCGGTGACAGGCTCATCCGCACCGGGGAACTCGAACTCACCCTCCTCCCCCGCATCGACGTGCAGCATGGCGTGCAGGGTCTGCGTCAGCCGCGTGGGGTCCAACTCCACCCGGACGTTGGTTGTCTCGCCTGCCTCAACCGGCGCAAAGCCGAGGATCTCACCCGGCTCCCCGTCTACGTCGCGGTGGATCACGACGAAGCCCGGTTCCGGCGCGGCCACCCTTGCAATGGTCACCGTGGCGTCCGCGCCCAGCGGCTGATCCTGAGCTGTGATGCCTGCCTCAACATCAGCAGGCTCGTCGGTAGCCGTTGCCTCAGGGGTGTCGGTTGCGGCCTCGGTCGGTGTGGCCGCCTCGGTTGGCTCGTCAGTGGGCGGAGGTTCGGTCGGCTCGATGGTCGCCGTTGCCGGTGCGGTCGGCTCCTCGGTGGGCGGCTCGGTGGTGGGTTGAGCCTGCGAGGTGCAGCCCGCCAGCAACAGCAGCCCAGCCAGAAGGGCCGGGATCAACACACGATAACTAAAAATTCCGCTCATTTCTTCCCTCCTTTTGCCTCACGGCATCTCCCGGCCTACGTGGCCAGAGGAGTTGCATTGAGCGTATCACAGGAGGGGTGCGGAATCACATAGGGGGGCTGGTGGGGAACTGCCCGCCGGAACCTACCCCTCGATCTCGATGGGGATCCACAGGTATTCAGGCACTTCGACCGGCCACACGATCTCGCCCGTTTCGAGGTCGTACACGCCGACGTGCAGATAGTATGGGCCCGGCAGCAGGTCGGCAGGGATCTGGATGCTGTGCCGGTCCTCGATAATCTCGCCCGGTTGCCACGCCGTTGTCGGCGCGTAGAAGCCGCCCGGCTGCCCGTCGTGCTGCGCGATCTGAGCCCAGTCGCGCGTCCACACCTGCGTCGTGATGCTGTAGTTCCCCGGCAGGTCGGCGAGCGCCTTCCAGTGCAGCGTCAGGTTGATCCAGGCCGCGTCGGGCCGCCGCACCATCTCCCAGGCGTACTCGACAAGCTCGATATGCTCGCCGAAGTGGACGCCCGCCGGTTCGAAGGCGAGGGTTTCGGCCTGCGGGAAGGTGTACGTCAGCAGGCTGATCGACTCGTCGTCAAACAGCACCGTGCCGATGTGCGCCCGCTGCCCCAGCCACGCCTCGACGCCGTTCGACGGGTCGCCGCGCAGCGTCCCCCTGCTGACGAGCCACACACGGTCATACCACTCCGCAGCGCGGGCCAGCATCTCCGCCGACTCCGGCGGCAGCGGGGCTTCGAGGGCGAAGTTCATCTCCGGTATCTGGCTGCGGTACAGGTCGCTCCAGCGGATGTAATCGTCCTGCAGCAACAGGATAATGCCGTCACCGGGGGCGGCCTGCTCGGAGAGGATCGCCGTCACATCGCCGAGGCCAGGCAGGACGGCGGGATCGTACGAGTTGTAGCCATTAGGCGCCTGCGGGTAGCGGGCCAGCATCAGCGCGGCGGCACCGGCGGAGAGAGCACCCTGCACCAGCAGCCCCCCGCCAAGCAGCCGGTGCCGCCCGCCCCGACAGGCCAGCCACAGCCCGCCCGCCGCCAGCACCACGAGCGCCAGCAGCGCAGCCAGCAGCAGCGGGTCGAGTGTGCCGCGAGACATCCACAGCACGCTCCACTCCCCCTGTTCGAACAGCGCCACCAGGCGCGGGTACGGCAGTGCGGACGCATCGGTAAAGACAGCGACCCGCTCAGCGAGGCCGCCGCCGCGCGTGATGGCTCTGAGCCGGTCGAAGATATCCGTCTGCGAGGCCGTCGCATCGACCAGCGCGGCGGCGATCTGCACGCCGGTGGAGGCCAGCAGCACGAGACCCACCGCAGCCCGCGCCGCCTGCGGCCCGCCTGCCTCGCCGAGCCGCTCGAACAGCGGCACGACGAACAGCGCCAGTAGCGGCATCAGCGGCACGAGGAAGCGCGGCCCCCACGCCAGCCCGCCGCCCCAGTCGTACCAGCTTGAGTACAGCAGAAAGACAAGCGCCGCCTGCGCCCCGAGCAGCGCCGCCAGCCGCCGGTGTGAGCGCCACATTATCGCCGCGCCGAAGGGCACGAGCAGCACGAACGGCGCGTACCACACCACCCCGCGTGGCAGGCTGATCAGTTGCCCCACGCTGCCGACGAGGAACGTATCGAACTCAAAGGCCAGCCCGCTCGTCTCGCTGTGCCCGGTGTTGAACGGGGAGCCGAACCGGGCCGTGTTATAGGCCGCCTCACCCGCCACGAACAGCGCCGCGCCGAGGCCAAAGGGCACGAGCAGCGGCAGCGCCGCGTGCAGCGCCTCACGCCAGCGTTGCTGGCGGACCTGCTCCCAGGGAATGAGGGACAGCGCATAGGCGGGCAGCAGCACCCACAGCGCAATCGCCGCGGTAGATGCCGCGCCGAGCGCCAGCCCGCCGAGGAACGCCAGCCACGGGCGGCGGTCCGTGAAGCCGCGGTAGGTGGCCCACGTCGCCCCGGTCAGGCACAGCGCCGCGAGCGGCTGCGTGAACAGCGTCCGGGCATACGGCAGCGCCATCGAGCCCAGCCCGAAGGTCAGCGCGCCGAGCAGCGCCGCCCCGCGACGGAAGCCGATGTCCCGCGTGGCGAGGTACAGCAGCGCCCCGGTCAGCGCGGTGAGCAGCGGGGAGATGAGGAAGGCCGTGCGGACCGGGCTGGAGCCGACCCGGTAGGCGAGCGCCAGCAGCGGCGTGATCAGCACGGACAGGCCGGGGTCTTTAAGCGAGTACAGGTGGCCGTCCACGCCCGGCGCGGCAACCGTCCCCTCGCCGAGATACAGCGTCGTCCAGAACAGCCCGTCCACGTCGAGCGCGCCGCGCCCGGTGAGGCTCCGCGCGAGGCTGAACACGGCCAGCTCGTCAACGGACTGGAAGCGCAGGTCGGCGGTGAGCAGGTACGCGGCAAGGAGCAGCAGCGCCAGCGCAGTGGCGATGAGCGGATCGGTGGTTCTGGCGTCTCGCGGGGACGGCTGGGGGTGCGGCATGGGGCGGCTTAACCATCACGTTAACTATCAGGGTGTAGACTGCCCTATTATAGCGGGAAGGCAGGCGGGGGCAATGTGGGGCTCAGACCTCACCCCTGGACTCACGGCGAGTTCTCGCCGCCCGGTTAGGGGATGAGGTACCGGACACCCCTACACCTCGATCTCCTTGATCACCCGCGCGGGGTTGCCGCCGACCACCACGTTATCCGGCACGTCCTTCGTCACGACCGCGCCGGAGGCGATCACCACATTGTTGCCGATGGTCACGCCGGGGTTGATCACCGCCAGCCCGCCGATCCACACGTTATGTCCGATGCGCACTGGCTTGCCGAACTCCCGACCAGAGTTGCGCGCGGTCGGGTCGAGCGGGTGGGTCGCCGTGTAGATGTGCACCCCCGGCGCGATCATGCAGTTATCGCCGATGCGGATCTCGCACACGTCCAGAAACACGCAGTCAAAGTTGGCGTAGAAGTTCTCGCCGACGTGGATGTTGTAGCCGTAATCGCAGCGGAACGGCGGCTCGATGTAAATATCCTCCCCCATCGAGCCGAGAAGCTCGCGCAGGATGGCCTTTCTGCCCTCAAGGTCGGTTTCGAGCGTCTGGTTGTACAGGCGGGTCAGCCGCCGCGCGTTGAGCCGCTCCTGCACAAGCTGCGGGTCGTTCGCAACATACATCTCACCGGCCAGCATCTTCTCTTTTTCGGTCTTCACGCCTCAAATCTCCTTACCAGTATTACAATTGAAGCCGCGACGTTTAGTCGCGGCGTGTTTCCCCAAAAGTAGCCGCGAAGTTTATTCGCGGCCCATTGCCCCAAAAACAACATTCGCGGCGCATTACCAAAAAATCAGCTCTCCGACCGGTCTCCCCTAATACACCAGCGCCAGCGCCACATCGTTGACGTTCGTGCCCGTCGGGCCGAGGCGGATCAGCCCGCCGACCCGCTCGAAGAACGTGTAGCTGTCGTTCCGCTGCAGGAAGTTCCGCGCGTCGAGGCCCATCTCCCGCGCGCGGCGCACAGTCTCCCCGGTGACGATCGCGCCTGCCGCGTCCGTCGGGCCGTCCACGCCGTCCGTTGCGAAGGATGTCACCGCGATCCCCGCCGCACCGTCGAGGGCCAGCGCCGCCGCCAGCGCAAGCTCCTGGTTGCGACCGCCCCGCCCATCCCCCCGCACGGTGACGGTCGTCTCCCCGCCGAGGATCAGGATCGCCGGGCCGCCGCCCTGTGCGGCAAGCTGCCGTGCGCGCTCGGCAAGCCGCGCCCCGACCTGCCGCGCCTCCCCCTCGACGCCCGTCTCCACCGCCTCGACGCGCCAGCCAGCCGCCTCCGCCTGCTGGCGCACCGCCTCAATCGCCATGACGTTGCTGCCGATCAGCGTGTTCGTCACGCGGGCGAAGGCGTCCGCGCCCGGCTTGGCTGTTTCCGGGTGCTCGCCGCGCACCCCGGCTTCGAGGTGCCGGGTGACGGCTGGCGCGGCGTCGCGCACGCCGTAGCGGGCCAGCACGTCGAGCGCGTCCGCGTAGGTGGTGGGGTCGGGCGCGGTTGGGCCGGAGGCGATTACGTCGAGCGGGTCGCCAACCACGTCGGACAGGATGAAGGCCCACACCCGCGCCGGGGCTGCCAGCCGCGCCAGCCCGCCGCCTTTAAGCTGCTCGCAGTGCTTGCGCACCGCGTTCAGGGATTCGATGGGCGCGCCCGCAAGCTGGAGCGCCTCCGTCACCGCGCGCAGGTCGTCCAGCGTCAGGTCGCCGGCAGGGAGGGTCAGCATCGCCGAGCCGCCGCCGGAAAGCAGCACGATCAGGTCGTCCCCCTCCCCCGCCGCGCGGGCGACATCAGCGATGGCCTGTGCGGCGCGCACGCTGCGGGCATCGGGCAGCGGGTGCGAGGCTGGGTAGGCATCGAACGACGCGGGCTGCCCGGTGAGGCGTTCGAGTCGCTCCGGCACAACGGCGACCGCGCCACCCTGAAGCCGCCCCTCGCATAGCCGCTCAAGCTCCAGCGCCATCTCCAGCGCCGCCTTGCCCGCACCGATCACGGTCAGGCGCTGCGCCCCGGCGAGCGTACCGGGCCAGTGCTCGCGCAGCGCGCGGGCGGGGTCGGCTGCCTGCATTGCCGCGCGGATCAGCGCGTGGATGTGCTGCTCGTGGTCCTCAAAGCGCAGCGGGGCGGGCTCTGTCGGCATGGGCACACCTCCGGTCGGATGGAGCGGGGTTGTCGCGCTACTGCGGCGTGGTCACGGGCGTGTTCACGCGGCGGGCGGCTTCGGCGGCGGCCTGCCCGGCGGGCACACCGTCGAGCAGCACCGCTTTGAGCGCATCCTGCACCGCCGTGCCGATGAGGGCCTGCAGGCCCGGTTCGGGCACAGCCGCAGCGTTGCGCAGGACACGGTCGGCAAAGGCCGCGTAGTCCTCCGCCTCGGCCCACACCTCAAGCGCGGCGGGCTTCGAGGGCAGCCAGCCCACCGCCTCGGTGTACGCACCGAGGTTGGCAGGCTCCAGCAGTTCGTCCAGCAGCGCCAGCGCCGCTTCCTGCCGGATCGGGTCCTCGGTTGTCACGACCCACACCCAGCCATCCACCAGCGCGAACGGGTCGCCGTCGGCAGTGGGCACCCAGGTGAACTGGGTATTGATGAGGTCGGCACGGATACTCAGGTAGGCGGTCGAGGTCGTGGCGGCAAGCCCTGCCTGTCGCGCGTTGAACAGCTCCCACGTTTCGTTGGGGTCGGTTAGCTGCAACAGCGCCGGCTCGATGATGCCATCCTCGCGCGCCTGCTCGTAGAAAAGAAGCAGCCGCTCAAGTGCGTCCTCGTTGATGAAAGGCTGGCCCTGCTCGTTGAGCAGTTCGCCGCCGGCAGCCTCCATGTACTGCGCCAGCGTCGTCCGGTTGACGTTGCCGAGCGTCCCCGCCGGGAAGACATACGGCACCGGGCTTTCCAGCACGCGCTCGAACGAGTTGGGCGGCTGCAGGAACAATATCTCGCGGTAAACGACGTGCTGGAACTGCAGCACATACGGCACGCCGATCAGGATGCCGTCCACCGTGCCCATCTCCACCGCCGCCGGGTAGAACTCGGAGATCGCGTCCGGCTCAAGCATGGTGTTGACCGGCTCGACAAGCTCGTCGTTCGCGGCCAGCGCCAGCGCCTCAAGGTTCAGGAGGACGAGGTCGGGCAGGATGCCCGGCGCAACGCCGCGAGCGCTCCGCAGGTAGGCGATCGCGCTGCCCGGACCGGTCGTCAGCTTGACATGCACCTCCACATCGTAGTCGGGGTACTTCGTGTCAAAAGCCCGCAGTTGCTCGGCAAGCACCTGCGCTCCGGGCGTCTCGGCAGTGGGGGCGAGGCTCTCGGGCATCCATACGCGCAGCACAATGTCGCCGCCTGTGGTGGGCTCGGGCGTCGGGGTGGCATCCAACGTCTCGACCGGCCCGGTCGTCGGCTCGCCGCCTTCGGCTGTCCCGGCAGCAGTTGTCGGATCGTCCGTCGCCGGAGGGACGGGCTGCTCTGCCTCCACGCCACGCGCGCCGCAGCCCGTCAGCGCCACGCCGAGAAGGAGCGCGGCGACGAGCGTCACCGGGGAAGGCAGGTTCAGCATGCGGGACATGATGGGCATAACACTCTCTCCGGGCTTGCGATGGCTCTGGAGCGGTAGTACAGGCCGACCTCCATAATGAGGATATGTTAGCGGCTGGCTCGCCGCCTGCCAAACGACTGTCGCAGCAGGCTCAGCCGCACAGCGTCACGATTAACTCGCGGTCGCGCGGGCCGTCAAACTCGAAGAGCACCACCCGCTGCCACGTGCCGAGGATCAGCCGCCCGTCGGAGAAGGGCACCGACACCGACGGGCCGATCAGCGTCGCGAGGATATGGTCGGGCGCGTGAGTGGGGTCGTGTGGATGCCGGTAGTCAATGTCCGGCAGCATCAGCGTGTAGGCGTCCAACATATCGAGGTCGGTGCCGGGGTCGAGGACGGCGGTGCTGAGTGCCGCCGTCGAATGGGCGACAAAGACGTGACACACGCCCTCCGTTGCGCCCGCATCGGCAATGGCCCGGTTCAGCCGGTCGGTAATGTCGAGGACCTGTTTCTTGCTCTGCGTGTGAACGTGGATGCGCTGCACTGCCTGCTCCTTGCTCTCAGGGTTGCGCCTGCCGTGAGTGTACGCGAGAAGCCGGATCGCTTCAAGATGCCGCGGGGCCTACCCTCCGCAGCACTTCCCCCAACCACCTATCGATTCCGGATTGGCAGCCTGCTACAGACTTACTAAAATCTGACTAAAATAATCTGTGTACCAGTCTCAGCCTTCGGAGGTTCACATGCGGCGCTACCACTTCATTCAGGCAGACGTTTTCACCGAGGTTATTTTCGGCGGGAACCCCGTCGCCATCTTCCCCGACGCCGAAGGGCTGAGCGACATCGAGATGCAGAAGATCGCCCGCGAGATGAACCTCTCTGAGACGACGTTCGTGCTCCCTCCCACCGACCCGCGGGCGGATGTGCGCGTGCGGTTTTTCACGCCGACGGCGGAATTGCCCTTCGCCGGGCATCCAACTATTGGCACGCACGTTGTGCTCGCCCAGCTAGGCCGCTACCCGATCTCCGGCCCGGTGACCCGCATCTGGCAGCAGGTGGGCATCGGCACGCTGCCGGTCGACCTCATCACCGACGGCGACGGCAAGACCAACCGCGCCGTCATGACGCAGGGCGAGGCGCGGCACGGCGAGGTATTCGAGGACCGCGACACAATCGCCCGTGCGCTCGGCCTGACCCCGGCGGACCTGCACCCCGACCTGCCCGCGCAGGTCTTTTCGACCGGCCTGCCCGGCCTGATCATCCCCCTTGCCTCCCTCGACGCTATCCGGCGGATCAACCTGGACATCGGCACGTTTAACGAGATGTGCCGCCAGTCGGGCGTCACCGGCGCGGAGGTGTTCACGCTGGAGACGCTCGACAAGGCGCACCACGTCCACGTGCGCAACTTCGACCCGCCGCTCGGCGTGTTCGAGGACCCGGCGACGGGCAGTATGGCCGGGGCGCTCGGCGCGTACCTGCTGGCGCACGGCGTGTTCGAGTACGACGAGAAGCTCTCCACCACGCACATGGTCGTCGAGCAGGGGTTCGAGATAGGCCGCCCCAGCCTGATCGAGGTCGAGGTGGACGTGACAGACGGCGCGATCACCGAGGTGCGCGTGGGCGGGCAGGTCGTGATCGTCGCCGAAGGCGACCTGATGCTGGACTAGCCGCCACGTCCTGCCAGCTTCCTCCATACGAAAGCCACCGCTGAGAGGGGAGCCCTTCACGCCGCTGTGAAGAGGCCTTAATAATACTGAATTTTCCCCAAATTTCGCCAAGAATAATTTACTTACCGCCGTTCGTGCCCCTATAATGGAGAAAAACGAGTAATTTTCTCGGCCTATTTTCGGGTCAACGGAGCAAGAAAGGTGTCAGCCTATACGCAATTTTACTTCACAGAGCATGCCAAACTGCGCTGCTCGCAGCGCAACGTCAAACCCGAGGAGGTGCTGTACATCATCCAGCACGGGCAGAAGCAGCACCGCACCGGGATCCGCTACTACATCCTCCGTCGCCGCGATGTTCCCTACGAGGATCGGGCCGACCAGCGCATTGCCCAGCTTATCGGCAGTTCGGTCCTCACGGACAAGGACGGCAACGTGATCATCACTGTGCGCCGCAACGCCGACGCCTGGAAGAAGGACCGGCGCAAGACGAAATACGCCCGGTGCTCTGCCGCCGCGTAGCCACCTGCCCGCCGGTCCTCACGGCCATCAACGAATTGAGATATCGCCGTCAAAGGGGTTCAGCCGCTTGAGACGCTGCCGTACGGCTGTGCTGAGGAACAGACTGCGCAGGCGTGCCCATAACGCGCGCGCTTCCTCGGCAGCCCGCGCCTCGTTTCCGCCCATATGTGCCGGCGCATACTGCTCCTTAACGTACAGGTCGACAATCCGGCTGACCGGGCGGGCGCTCTCCGGGATGCGCCTGCGGAAGGCCTCGGCACGCTCGTAAGGCGTATCGCTGGGCAGGAGTTCCACACCCAGCCACGGCGCAAAGATGTTCAGCCGCGCATAGCTGCCCGCCACGCCGCTCAGACGGTGCAGCCCGTGCTTGCGGTGCCAGGCCCACACCCCCACCAGCATGACCGTCCCCAGCAGGGCAAAGGCGCCCAGCCAGCGCAGCAGCGCGCCCAGCCACGCCCAGCGCGGCCCGGAGGCCGTCGCGCCGGGGCCGTTGGCGGCCTGCGGCTCGATCTCCGGCGTGGGCGGAAGTTCCTCGAACGGGTCGGGCGGAAGCTCCGCCGCGGCGGGCGGCTCGGCCTCAAGCGGCGTGAACTCATCCAGCGTGAGCGACTCGCTGCGCACAATAGGCTCGCGGGCAGTCGTCGGCTCGAAGTCGATCCAGCCGTAGTCGGGGAAATACACCTGCACCCAGGTGTGCGCGTCGGACTCCAGCACAACGAAGCCGTTAATCTCCGGGTCGAACGTGCCCTGCGAAAAGCCCGCCGCTATCCGCGCGGGGATGCCCAGCGAGCGCAGCATCACGGTCATCGCCGAGGCGTAGTACACGCAGTAGCCTTCCCGGCTCTCAAACAGGAAGTAGTCGATGGGCTCCACACCTTCCGGCGGCGGCGGGACACTTTCATTGTAGGTAATGGTTTCGCGCAGGTAGGTTTCGATAGCGCGCACCTGGTCGTAGACCGTCGCCTGCCCGGCGGTGATGTTCGCGGCGAGGTCGCGCGTGCGCTGCGTGATCGAGCCGGGCAGATCGAGGTAGTTCTCCGTCACCCAGGCCGGGTAATTCGTCCCGGCGCCGCGCAGGCTCGTCTCGTCCGCGATGCTGATGGCGGATGTCGCGCCGTAGCTCTCGCCACGCGGCAGCACCCGCCGCGAGTGCGCCGCCGTGACCGTGGCGTACCCCTCGCCGGGGGTCGTGTAGATCACATCGTAGTAGATGGGCAGGGACGAGTACGAGATGGGCTGCGGCGCGGCGTACAGGATGCGCGTCGCGGGGAGCAGCAGTTCAAACTGCTGCTGGACGTTCTGGCGCAGCCGGTACACCTCCTCCCGCTCGGCGCTCAGGATGCCAAAGTCCGACTCCTTGCGGTCCTCCGGTTTCGCCGTCCACTGCCCGTCCGCGTATGTATCGAACACCTTGGACTGCCAGTAATAGCGGTGTCCCTCCGGCGCGTAGACGGTCATCACAGGCACGTCGCTCAGGCTGATCGGGCCGCCCATCGCCAGCCGCGAGCCGCCGTAGTAGGTGGGCGTCACCGCCGCCGGGCCTTCGACTGCGTTGAACAGCCGCCGGAAGGTGTCCTGCACCTCCTGCCAGGGGTTATCGGGGCTTTCCCATAGCGAGGCAAGCTGTGCATTGGCCGAGGCGGTCGGCGCAAACCACGCCCCCGCGAGCAGCAGCACAATCGCCACCACGCCCCCGCGCACGAGGTCCAGGCGGATGCCGGGGTGGAAGGCCGCGCCCTGCATGCGCCACATCCACTCGCGGTTGACGGCGTTCGTGCTGACGGCGAGCAGCAGCGTGAGGAACAGGAACGCAAGGATGAACAGCTCGACGGACACCGGACCGAAGTAGTGGTAGACGTTGACAAGCAGCGCCACGCCAACCGGGATCACGCCCAGCCACAGCCGTCGCGAGCGAAAGAGGTTCCAGGTGGCGTTGAACGTCAGCAGCCACGCTAGCAGCGCGACCAGCAGCAGGAAGATCAGGTTGTCGCGGCTGAAGCCGCCACCGAGCGCCCGCTCGACCCACGCCCCCAGCCGGAAGTTAAGCTCCAGCAGCCGCTCGCGGAAGGTCAGCGGCTCGGGGATGAGCCGCCCGACCAGCACCCACACCGTAAACCAGCCATACAGCGAGGTGATGAACAGCACGAACAACTCGTGCAGCACCGACACGGCGAGCAGATAGCTCGTCACCAACCCGATGATGATCACAACCGGCAGGATGCCAAGCCCTTCCACCCAGTCTGCTGACATCACCGACCATGCGACGACAAACAGCAGCAACGCGAGTAGCACCAGGCTCGGCAGATCCTCGCGCAGCGTCCCCCACAAGCGCTGCAGGTCCGTCATACCACCCACCTTCTGCAATCAATCGGCGAACGGCGTGCTTTTAGACGAACGTATAGTTTGCCGGGCTCAGGACGATTTTGCCAGTTTCAGGGCCGCGCGGGCTGCCAGGCAGGCTGGTCGGCACGACCGCTGCGCTCGGTGATGCGGCGGACAATCGCACCCTCGGTGTTCAGCACGACAAGCTGGAACTCGCCGGAGCGGTTAGTTGCCGTCACGATGAGCGTGCCATCGGCGGAGATGTCAGGGGTGATGTAGCTGTAGGGGTCTTCCGTCAGACGCCGGATCACGCACTGGTCGATGAACGGGCACGAGGCGTCCGCCAGGAAGAGGTGGCGGTAGCGCCCGATCAGCGCGGAGTAGACCACCGTCTTGAAGTCGTCGGAGTAGCTGAGGTACTCGATTGAGCCGCCGCTGCTCGTGATCGCCGTGCGCTCGTGCGACTCCGCACCGATAGCCAGCTTCTGCATCTCGGAGCCGCCGCGCTGGTTCAGCCCGAAGAAGACGAGTTCGTCGTCGGGCGTCCAGGCAAACAGGCGCATCGGCGCGGGAACGTTCATCATCGCCGTCTCGACCCCATCGAGGTTCACCCGGCTGAAGCCCCAGCTCTCGCCCGCCGCCCACGAGAACGCGATATGGCGGCCATCCGGCGACCACGCCGGGTAAGAGTCGATGCGGTTGGCGGTCGTCAGCTCGCGGGCCTTGCCCACGCAGCCTTCCTCGGTGTAGAAGCACCGGGTATCGACGACGAAGATGTGCCGCCCGACCTCGGTGTCCTCCGAGTGGAACGCCAGATAGCGCCCGTCCGGGGACCACGCGGGGGCGCCGTCGAGGACTTCGTTTTCCGTCACCCGCTTGTCCTCGCCGGTGAGCGGGTCCAGCAGGCGGATCTCGGGGTCGCCGTCGCGGTCGCTGACGTAGGCCAGCAGCCCGCCACCGCCGGAGTACGGCGTCGGGGTGACGGTCGGGCTGGGCGTGGGCGTGAGCGTCGGCGTGGGTGTGAGCGTCGGCGCGAGTGCGGTCGCCGTCGCCGCCATGTTCTCGGCGCGCTGTGTGGCCCGCTCGATGATGGCGAGCCGTGCGCTCTGCGTGCCGGTCGCCTCGACAGCCGCCGTCAGCGCGAGGGGCGTCTGCGTGTTGCCAAGTTCGGCGAGGCGCACCGCCTCGACTTGCTGCTTGCCGATTGCGCCGATCACCAGGCCGATGAAGAACCACGCCCCGATGAGTATTGCCATGAGGAATGTCACCGCGTACCAGGGCCGACCACGTGTCAGCGAGGACAGCCCGCGCCCTCGACCCTCCCCGCCAGCACCGGGCGACAGGCTCAGCGGCGGCATGGGCGGCGGTGTAGCCGGCGGCGCCAGCGCAAGCGGAGGCGACTCACGGCGCTCGCCTTCCTCCTCGCTCGCCTGTGCCGGAGACTCGGCAGCGCGCTCGCCCTCCCCTTCGCCCGCCAGCACGGCGGTGTCCTCTGGCTCCTCGGCCACACCGGCGGCGGTCGCCAGGGCTTCGGCCAGGTCGCCCGCCCGCTGGAAGCGGTCCGCCGGGTCTTTCGCCAGCGCCCGCCGCACCACGGCATCGACCGCCGGGGTGATACCGGCGGTGAACTCCCGCACCGACGGCACAGGCTCGCTCACGTGCAGCATAAGCTGGTGCACCGGGCTGTTGCCCTGGTACGGGAGCCGCCCGGCGAGCATCTGAAAGAGCGTCACACCGAGGCTGTAGATGTCCAGCGCGCGCGTCACGTCCGCGTCGCCGCGCACAAGCTCCGGCGCAGTGTAGCCCGACGATCCCGCGACGGAGATGCCGGTCTGCTCGGCGAGCGCGGCACGCACGGTCGCCAGACTGAAATCGGCGAGGTAGGCCTCGCCATCCTCGTCAAAGAGGATGTTGGACGGCTTGACGCCCCGGTGCAGCACGCCCTGATCGTGCGCGGCGTCGAGTGCCGCCGCCACCCGCGTAACAATGCGCGCCGCCTCCTCAACAGGCAGCACGGGCGTCTCGGCCAGCTTATCAGCAAGCGACCCGCCGCGCAGATACGGCATCACCACGAACGGGTGGCCATCCCCCTGCCCCGCCGCCAGCACAGACACGACCGATTCGTGCTGCATGCGCGCCAGTTCGCGCACCTCCCGCTTGAAGCGAGGCGCGAAGAAGCGATCCTGCGCAAGCTCGCGCGGGAAGACCTTGATCGCCAGCGTGCGGGTTTCGCCCTCGCGGTGGCCGCAGTATACGGTTGAATACGGGCCGGAGCCGATCACGCTCTCCAGCACGTACTCGTTGAGGCGCTTACCCACCAGGGATTCGTCAGGCACGGAGAGTCTCCCGAGTCGAAGCCAGTGTGCTGCCCGTCAGCGTCCCGGCTGCCATGCAGGGGCGACGTCGTTGCCGTCTTCGTCCGTCACGCGGTGAATTTCTCCGGTTGCCACGTTCAGCACGAAGACGTCGAACATCCCGTCACCGTCACGGTCTGAGTCGAACGCGATAAACTGCCCATCCGGCGACCACACGGGGTCGTCATCCCGGCCAGCACCGTCGGTAAGCTGGCGCGTCGCCCCGGTGGTGAGGTCCAGGGCGAAGATCGCGCGCCGCCCGGCATCCTGACCCTGTGCGGACGTAAAGGCGACGAGCGTGCCGTCCGGTGACCAGTCCGGCCACTGGTCGAGCACGTCGTTCTCGGTGAGCCGCCGGGGCTGCCCGCCCGCCGCATCGACGACGTACAGGTCCGTCATGCCGAGGTTCTCCGGGTCCTGCACGTAGAACACAAGCTGCGAGCCGTCCGGCGACCACGAGGGGTTCAGTTCATCGAACTCGCCGTTCGTCACCTGCTGCACGTCGGAGCCGTCCGGGCGCATGGTGTAGATGTCAAAATCGCCGTCGCGGTCGGAACTGAAGGCGATCCGGTCACCCAGCGGTGACCACGCCGGGTCGGTGTCCTTGATCTCGCGGTTGTCCGTAATCTGGCGGGGGTTGCCGCCGTCGGCATCCATCACCATGATCTCGGCATAGCCGCCGATGGTCGTCACGTAGACGATCTGCGTCCCATCCGGCGACCAGTCCGGGTCGAAGTCGTAGGTGTCGTTATCCGTCAACTGCTGGAGGTCGCTGCCATCCACACCGATGGTGTAGATCTCGTAATCACCGTCGCGGTTGGAGGTAAAGGCGAGCCGCGTGCTGCTGCCTGTCTGAGGCGGGGCCGCCGCCTCATCGCCCGGCTCCGGCGTCTCGATGGGCTCGCCGCCCTCGAACTCGGCGGCATCCGACCCGGTGAGCGGTTCGCCGCCGGCCTCCTGTTCGCTCGCGCCGTCTTCCGGCTCCCGCGTGAAGATCGGCGTGAGCACGTTCATCAGGCTGAGCGGGTCGCCCTCCGTCAGCGCAAACGCCGAGACGACCATCCCCGCGAGCAGCGCGAGGATCACGCCGAGGATCACCAGACAGCCGCCGTAGCGGAAGCGGCGCGGGCGATCTTCTTCTTCCTGCTCATAGCGCGGGCGATAGCCGGGCGGCGGGCCGTAATAGGGCGCATAGCCGGGGGGCGGTGCAGGCTCGACCGGCGTCACCGGCTGCGTGTCCTCGGTGGCGGCGCTGCTCGCCACGACGGTCGGCCCGCCGTCATCCATGACGGGCGGCAACTCCAGTGTAGGCATACCCGCCTCGGCGGCACGGGCCAGTTCGCGCACAAACTCGCTGGCCGATGCGTAGCGCTCGGCGGGGAACTTCGCCAAGCAGCGCTGGATCACCGCATCAACCGCCGGGCTGATGTTCGGGTCGAAGTCGCGCACGGATGGCACCGGCTCCAGCACGTGCGCCATCAGCCGCGCGGTCGGATCGTCGGCTATATAGGGCGGGTCGCCGGTGAACATCTCGTAGGTGATGGCCCCCAGCGCGTACAGGTCTACCGAGTGGGTGATCTCCTCGCCCTGCCGCACGATCTCCGGCGCGATGTAGGAGGGCGTCCCGACGACCTGCGATCCATCCGTCGCGCTCACCTCGGCCTGGAAGTGCGCAATGCCGAAGTCGGCAAGATAGGCGTTGCCGCTGTTATCGAGCAGCACATTGGAGGGCTTGAGGTCGCGGTGGATGATGCCGCGCTCGTGCGCGTAGTCCAGCGCACCGGCGATCTGCCCGGTGATGCGCAGGATGGTCTGCATGTCGGGCAGCTTGCTGTCGATCAGGTCGGCGAGCGTGCCGCCGGAGAGGTAGCGCATCACGTAGAAGGGCACCCCGTCCACCTCGCCGACATCGTAGATGGGCAGGATGTGCAGGTGCTCCAGCTTGGCAATCGTGCGGACCTCGCGCTGGAAGCGGGTCAGGAACGTCTCGTCGTGCAGGAACTCGCGAGGCAGCACCTTGATCGCAACGACGCGATCCATCGACGGCTGGTATGCCAGATAGACGGTCGACATGCCGCCCTTGCCGAGCAGCATGCGGATCTCGTACTGTCCTAATTTCTGGCCGATGAGCGCGTCTGACATACCTGCCCCTGCTGAAGTCTTAATAAGTTCAGGCCCGATTATAGACCGTTTGCGAGGGGATTGAAAACGGAACCTCTGCCACACGGGGAACGTTGGGGTTATATAAGGTAAGAGAGGGGCAAAATTATATCCAACCCGCCGCGACGTTTTCCGCCGGGCAATGAATTGCCCGGCTAGAAGGGATTGCTTCGCAATCCCGCAAAGTCCGCCTGCGGCGGACTCCGCTCCCTTCGGGGGGCCGTCCCCAGGGGGGACGGGAGGCCCGCAGAGACTTTGCGGCGGCGCAGCCGCCTTTTAGCCCGGGAATTCCACTCCCGGGAGATCGGGGCCCGCCGCCCTCCGTTGACACTTGACTGGCGACGTGCTAGACTGACTTCGGCCTAGCATGGGCACTGCCGGTACCATCTACAGGAATATTCCACGCATGAGCCGACGAATTTTGACTGTTGAAGAAAAGCGGCGCCGCAGACATCGAGCACTGGTGTATGTGATCCTCGCGACGCTGCCTTTTTACTTTTGCGGCATTGTGCTCCTGGTGGGGTTCAGCGGCAGGGGCGGCCCCGCCGTCGGTGAGGCGACGGAAACACCCACCGAGACCATCACCACGACGCCCACCTGGACGCCCGGCGGGCCTACGCTGACCGTCGCTGCCACGCTGACGCTACCCGCCACGCCCACACAGATGAGCACGCCGACGCGCACGCCCACCCCCAACCTCGACGCCACCGCCACCATCCGCGTGCTGCTGACGCAGGGTGCGAACAGCCTCACCGCAACTGCCATCACCAGCACGGAGCAGGCCCGGGGCACGGCGACGGCTGCGGTCGCGGGCACACAGACGGCTCAGGCGGCGGCCACCGCCACCGCGAACGCTATCGCCAGTGCAACCGCCGACGCCGCCGCGACCGCGCAGGCTAACCGCCCGCCCATCGCTGAGAACGACAGCGCGACCACGCAGGAAGGGCAGGCGATCGACATCAACGTGCTCGCCAACGACATCGACCCCAACCCCGGGCAGACGCTCACCGTCACGGCTGTGCAGCGTCCGACCGAGCAGGGTGGCGATGTCCAGTGCACGGCGAACGGCATCTGCACCTACAGGCCGCCCCAGGGTTTCACCGGGCGTGACCGCTTCACCTATACTGTCTCCGACCCGCTCGGTGCGACGAGCACCGCCCGCGTGACCGTGCAGGTCGAGCCGCGCCCCAACACACCGCCCGACGCGGTCAACGACGAGGCAACCACTACCCGCAACACCGAGGTCGAGATCAACGTGCTTGCCAACGACACCGATCCGGACGGCGACCCGCTTGAAGTGATAGACTTCGACGACGAAACCGACGAGGACGGCGAGGTCGAGTGCACGCGCAGCGGCATCTGCACCTACACCCCGCCGGATGGCTTCACCGGGACGGATGTCTTCGCCTACACCATCTCAGATGGCCGGGGCGGGGTAGACACCGCGCTCGTCAACATCACTGTGACTGACGGCTAACCACTCACCGAGGGGATCAACGCGATGGACCTGCGACAACACCTGATCGAGCTGTCGGAGACGCCGGGCATTTCCGGCTATGAGCGGCCCGTGCGTGAGGTCGTCCGCGCGGCATGGGAGGGCCTCGTCGACGAGATCACCGTGGACGGGATGGGCACGCTGCTGGCGACGAAGTTCGGCACCGGCGAAGAGCCGCGCCGCAAGATGCTCGTCAGCGCGCATATGGACGAGATCGGCCTGATGGTATCGCGCATCGACGGCGACTTCCTCCGCGTCACGAACGTCGGCGGCATCGACCGGCGCGTGCTGCTCAGCCAGCCGGTCATCGTGCACGGCAAGCGTCCGCTGCCGGGGTTGATCGGCAGCCGCCCGCCGCACGTGCTCCCCGCCGCCGAGCGCAAGAAGGTCCCCGCGCTGGAAGACCTCGTCGTGGATACCGGGCTGCGCGAGGCCGAACTGCGCGAGCTGGTCAAGATCGGCACGCCGATCACCTTTGACCTCAGCCCGCGCGAACTAAACGGCGACACGCTGACCGGCAAGGCAATGGACAACCGCGCCTCGCTCGCCGCCGTCACGCAGATCCTTCACGAGCTTCAGGGCCGCTCCCATGAGTGGGACGTGCTCGCCGCCGCCACCGTGCAGGAAGAGGTGACGCTCGGCGGCGGGCAGACCATCGCATGGCGCACCCAGCCGGATATCGCCATCGTGCTCGACGTGACGTATGCGCAGGGCAACGGCGTCGGCGAGGACGAGGGCTTCAAGCTCGGCGGGGGTCCGACGCTTATCATCGGCCCGAACGCGCACCCGCGCCTGCTCAACCTGATCCGCGAGAAGGCGGAGTCGCTGGAGATCGACCTGCACCCGGAGCCAATGCCGCGCAGTTCCGGCACGGAGGCCTGGGCCATCCAGATCAGCCGGGACGGCGTGCCCACCGCGATCATCAGCATCCCCATCCGCAACATGCACACACCCGTCGAGATCGTCACGCTGAAGGACATCCGCCGCGCGGCGCGGCTGACCGCCGAGTTCATCGCCAGCCTTGACGATACGACGCTGGACAGGCTCTCGCTTGATGCAGAGTAGGCGCTATTGATCGAACGAACCGCACCGCAGGGGTCTGCCCGGCGTGGCGCTTGGCATGGCCCTGTTGCTCGCCGAGGGTGTGCTGTGGGCCGCCGAGTTTGCGATTGAGTTTATGTTCGGGATGCTGTTCCCGGAGGGCGAGCGAGACAAACGATAGAACCCCACCCGCGCGCCGGGTGCACTTCTCTCCCCTTTGCAGGAGGAAGGGTTGGGAGGGGGTTACCGGCCATCGCCCGTAGTAGAGGAAAACAGAGACGCGCATGGAAATCCTCAAGCAGCTTTCGGAAGCCATCGGCGTGAGCGGCGCCGAGCAGGACGTGCGGCGCAAGATCCTCGAACTCATCGAGCCGCACGTGGACGAGATCGCCACCGACACGATGGGCAACCTGTTCGCGACGAAGCGCGGCACGGGCGGCGACGACCGCATGACGGTGCTCGTCGACGCGCACATGGACGAGGTCGGTATGATGGTCACCGGCTACACCGGCGACGGCATGCTCAAGGTCAAGGCCGTCGGCGGGCTGGATAACCGTATCCTGCTCGGCAAGCGGGTGCTCGTCGGCGACGACCGGCTGCCCGGCGTGATCGGCGCCAAGCCCGTCCACCTGCTCAATGGCGATCAGCGCAGCAGGGTGGTCGAGATCGACGCGATGCAGGTGGACATCGGCGCATCGAAGAAGGAGGAGGCCCGGCGCAAAGCCCCGCTCGGCACGCGCATCGCGTTTGACAGCAGCTTCATGGACCTCGGCGAGCGGATGCGCGGGCGCGCCTTCGACGACCGCATCGGCTGCGCGATACTGGTTCACATCCTGCAGGGCGAACCTTACCCCTTCGACCTTGTGGGGGCATTCGTGGTGCAGGAGGAGATCGGGCTGCGCGGGGCCCAGGTGGCGGCCCACCGCGTCAAGCCGGACGTCGCCTTCGTGCTGGAGGGCACCATCGCCGACGACCTGCCCAAAGAGGACGACGAGTCGCCGACAACCGAACTCGACAAAGGCCCGGCGCTCAGCCCGATGGACCGTAGCGTGATCTACGACCGGCGTCTGAACCGTTTCCTTGTGCAGGTCGCGGAAGAGCTGGGCATCCCGGTGCAGTTCAAGCAGCCGGGCATCGGCGGGACGGACGGCGGCGCGTACGCGGCGTCGCTCGGCGGCATCCCGGCGGCGGCCATCTCCGTGCCGTGCCGCTACATTCACAGCCCGGCGGCCATCGCCAGCAAGCAGGACTACCAGAACGCTATCCGCCTGCTTGACGGCGCGCTGCGGCGGCTCGACCGCTCCGTGCTGGCCCGATAGCAGGCGGCACGCCATAGTGCACGCTGCACCCTGATTCTGGTATTGTTCAATTGAGCAGTTCTCGTTCTGATCCGGTTCCGGTGGTATCGGCGCTGCTCGCTAACGCGCGCGGCGACGTACTGCTCCAGCTTCGGGATGACCGGCCCGGGCTGTTGTTCGCCGGGCACTGGACGCTGCCGGGCGGGTACGTCGAGCCCGGCGAAACGCCCGATGAGGCTATCCGGCGGGAGCTACGCGAGGAGATGGGCATAGCGCCCCACCTCACGTACTGGAGGAGCTACCTCGCGCCGCGTGCCGACTACGTGGTGCGGCAGCACCTGTACACCGGGCGGCTGGACGTGCCCGCCGGGAGCATCCCGCTCCGCGAGGGGCAGGCGCTGCGCTTCGCCGGGCCGGACGAGATCGAGAGGCTGCCGCTTGCGTTCGGTTTTCTGGATGTACTGCGAGAGTTCTTTGGTCGTTAGTTGTAACGGATTAATGGGTTTTTAGTGTAAGGAGCAACAAAATTGATTCCACTCAGGGACCACAACCGCAGCGGTATCTTCCCCATCGTCACGGTGGGGCTGATCCTTATAAACGTGCTGGTCTTTTTATATGAGCTGACGTTAATGGCCAGCGGACAGATCGACGCCTTTCTGGACCAGTTCGCCTTCATCCCGGCGCAGCTTCTGAGCAACCCGGCGGGCGAGTGGTACACCGTCATCACAGCGATGTTCCTGCATGGTGGCTGGCTGCACCTGCTCGGTAACATGCTGTACCTGTGGATCTTCGGCGATAACATGGAGGCGACGCTCGGCAAACCGCTGTTCATCCTGTTCTACCTGGCGGCGGGGATCGTCGCCACGTTCGCGCAGGCGCTCGTCAACCCGAACAGCGTCGTGCCCAACCTCGGCGCGAGCGGCGCGATCGCCGGGGTGCTTGGCGGCTATCTGGTCTTCTTCCCGAACGCGCGGGTCGATACGGCGGTCCCCATGTTCTACTTCATCCGCATCGTGCCGCTGAGCGCGATCATCGTGCTGGGGTTCTGGTTCCTGCTGGAGATCATCCGAGGCGTGTTCTCGCTGGGCGCGATCTCGGAGATGAGCGGCGGCGTGGCCTACTTCGCGCACATCGGCGGGTTTGTCGCCGGGCTGGCGATGGCCTTTCTCTACCGGTCGTTCAGCGGCCAGCGCATCCAGACCTACTAGCAGCGAGGTTTTCTTTGTTCTTCACCCGTGTCACGGAGAGACGTAGATGATTGAAACCATTCGCAAGCTTGTCGAGACATACGGCCCGAGCGGGCACGAGGACAAAATCCGCGAGGTCATCCTGCAGGAGATCGAGGGGCTGGCTGACGAGGTCACGGTTGATGCGATGGGCAGCGTCATCGCCTGGAAGCGCAGCGGCGCAGACGACGCCCCCGTGGTGATGCTCTCCGCACACATGGACGAGATCGGCGTGATGGTCACCCATGTGGACGAAAAGGGCTACCTGCGCTTCACCAACATCGGCGGGCTGGGCCTCGTCACGCTGATCGGCAACCGCGTGCTGTTTGAGGACGGCACGGTCGGCGTGATCGGCGTTGAGTCGGGCCTTGAGGCGGGCAAAGCACCGACGATGGAACAGCTTTTCATCGACGTCTCAACCGGCGACAACGGCAAGGGGCACAACATCCGCGTGGGCGATGCCGCCGGGCTGCTGCGCAACCTGGAGGTGCGCGGCGACCGGCTCATCGCCAAGAGCATGGACGACCGCATCGGCTGTGCGCTGCAGATCGGGGTGATGCGCGAGCTGAAGGGCCAGCAAATACCGAACGACGTGGCGTTCGTGTTCAGCGTGCAGGAGGAGGTCGGGCTGCGCGGGGCGCGCGCCGCCGCCTATGCCGTTGACCCCGACATCGGCATTGCCATCGACGTGACGCGCACCGGCGACACGCCCAAGGCGGCCCCGATGGACGTGTCGCTCGGCAAAGGCCCGGCGATCAAGGTGAAGGACAGTGGTATGCTGGCCGCGCCGGAGGTCATCGCGCTGATGGAGCAGGCCGCCGAGCGCGCGGGCGTGCCCTACCAGCTTGAGGTGCTGGAGCGCGGCACGACGGACTCCGCCGCGATGCAGCTTGTGCGAGCGGGCGTCCGCGCCGGGACGCTCAGCATTCCCTGCCGCTACGTCCACACCACGAGCGAAACGGTGGACATCAACGACGTGCAGAACGGCGTGAAGCTGCTCGTCGCGCTGCTCTCGGAACGGGTGCAGGTGGAGGCGTAGGGGCGTTTCCTTTCCACAGGCGCAGAATGATGCTTCTGTATATGTAGGGGCAGGTCGTGATGCGCGATGCTCCGCATCGACCGCATCAATAGACCTGCCCCTACCCTCGGTGTAGACACGCAGGAGCCGCGAAGTTTATTCGCGGCGTTCTGTATACACGGACCTGAAATGACGGCTCTGTATATGTAGGGGCGGGTCTGAGACCCGCCCCTACCCTCGATGTAGACACACGGGAGCCGCGAAGTTTATTCGCAGCGTTCTGTATACACGAACCTGAAATGACGGCTCTGTATATGTAGGGGCAGGTCTGAGACCTGCCCCTACCCCGTGTAGACACACGGGAGCCGCGACGTTTAGTCGCGGCAGTGCGAAATCAAACACACCCCTACAATTCGTATGGGGTGGAGTGTGGTGCAAAAAGGGGGCCTCCTCCGCGATTGAACATCGCGGCTGTCGGCCCCTGATCGCTCATAATAGGAGCGTGACGTTTATTCGCGGCGTTCTGTATACACGGACCTGAAATGACGGCTCTGTATACGTAGGGGCAGGTCTGAGACCTGCCCCTACCCTCGGTATAGACACACGGGAGCCGCGAAGTTTATTCGCGGCGGCTCAAAAAAACGGCGGTGCGAAACCAGACACACCCCATCGTCCGTGTGGGGTTGTGCCCCCGTAGTACCTCAGGCCCATAGATACGTAGATTCCCCATTCGCTCGACACCCCGAATTCCCCTACAATAACCTCGAACGTCTTGTACCTGTTGCCCGAATAGTTTTAACGATGCGTTTAATATTGATTCGCGTATCGCGCCATGCGACTCGCTTCCGCGCACGCGACACCGCGCCGGGGGAGGCGCTATGGTAGACGATACTTTCGCTTTCATCATCCACCCGATCGACCCGAAGGCCGACGTCGAGCGCAAGTACCCGCTGCTGGGTCGGCTACTGCCGGAGCCGGTGATCCACTTCCTGAGCGGCTACTGGCCGCCGGTCTACATCTCGGAGATCACCGGGGTGCGCTCAGTGTACACACGGCGCGAGGCGCGTGGCTGGTTCGTCGCCGCGCCCTACACGCCGCAGCGCATGCTGGAGATCCCCGAGGAGCAGGTGTACCGTAAGATCGTGCAGGCCGGGCGCATGGCCGAAAAGCTCGGCGCGAAGATCCTCGGGCTGGGCGCGTTCACGTCCGTCGTGGGGGATGCGGGTGTGACCATCGCCGAGCGACTCGACATCCCCGTGACGACCGGCGACGCCTACACCGTCGCCATCGCCGCGCAGGCCATCATCGAGGCGGGGCGGCTGATGGGCATCGAGGCGCGGCAGGCGCGGCTTGCCATCGTCGGCGCGACAGGCGCGATTGGCTCGACGTGCGCCGAACTGCTGGCAGGTGAGGTCGGGCAGCTAACGCTGATCGGGCGGCGCGAGGCGGCGCTCAACGCCGTACGCGAGCGCTGCGAGGGCACGGGCGCGGAGGTCCGCACCAGCACCGATCTGCGCGACATCGCCGAGGCGGACCTGATCATGACGGTGACGAGCAGCATCGGTGCGATTATCGAGCCGGAACTGCTCAAGCCGGGCGCGGTCGTGCTCGACGTGGCCCGCCCGCGTGACGTGTCCCGCCGCGTGGCCGCCGAGCGCAGCGACGTGCTTGTCGTCGAGGGCGGCATGGTCGAGGTCCCCGGCCCGGTGGACTTCCACTTCGATTTCGGCTTCCCGCCGGGGCGGGCCTATGCCTGCATGGCCGAAACGATGGCGCTGGCGCTTGAGGGCCGCTACGAGGATTACACGCTGGGCCGCCGCATTGAGATCGAGCGGGTGCGCGAGATCAACGCGATTGCGACGCGGCACGGCTTCCGGCTGAGCGGGCTGCGCAGCTTCGAGCGCGAGGTCACGGCGGAGCACATCGCCCGCGTGCAGGACCTGGCGCTGCGGTCCCGCCGCTCGGCGCGGGCGTTTGGCCCGGCGTAGGGAGATTTAGCAGACTCCAAACAGGAAGGCTGGAGAGGATGTCCAAAGGCAGGCTCCTGGTCGTCGAGGATGATCAAGACATCGCCAACATGCTCCGGATCTACTTCACCGGGCAGGGCTATGATATTCAGATCGCCAATCGCGGGGCGGCGGCGCTGAAGCACACGCAGCAGCAGCTTCCGCAGCTCATCGTGCTCGACATCAACCTGCCCGACATCGACGGCTACACCGTCTGCAAAACGCTGCGCACCAATTCCCGCACGCGCCACATCCCGATCATCTTCCTGACGGAGAAGGACGAGCGCAGCGACCGCATCGCCGGGCTGGAGCTTGGCGCAGACGACTACATCACCAAGCCGTTCGACATCGAGGAACTGCGCCTGCGTATCGCCAACGCGATCCGCGCCTCTGAGCGCATGGGCCTGACCGACCCGCGCTCCGGGCTGCCGAGCGGGCGGCTCATCGAGGACGCGCTGCGCGAGCTGCTCCGCCGTGACGAGTGGGCCTACATGGACATCCGCATCAACCATTTCGAGCCGTTCAGAGACAAGTACGGCTTCGTCGCGGGGGATGAGGTGCTGCGCTTCACGGCGATGATGCTCGGCGAGATCGTGGACCAGAAGGGCGAGCCTGACGACTTCATCGGCCATGCCGGCGGCGACAACTTCGTGCTGATCACCCGTCTGGCGAGCGCCCCCGCCATCCGCGAGACGTTCGCCAAACGCTTCAACGAGGAGGTGCAGGCCTTCTACGCCTACACTGACCGCGAGCAGGGTGGCTTCAAGCTCGATGTTGAGGGAGGCAAGACGCGCCTTGTGCCGCTCATGACGGCGGCAATCGGCATGGTGACCTCCGAGCGCACGTTCTCAGATATCCGCGAGATTACCGAGGCTGCGGCTGAGGCCCGGCGCCGGGCGCAGGCCAGGCAGTCTCCTTCTTAACCATCCTGGCCGCTCATCTGCAGCCAGGCGTGATCGGGATCGGCAGGGCTTTATGAATATCCTCATCATCATCGGCGTATTTCTGGCCTTAGCGGGCGTGCTGGCCATCGCCGGGGTGCTGCTCACCGCATACATGGCCGGGCGACGGCGGCAGGAGCTTCTCGGCAGCGATGACCCGGCGATCCCCGTGAACCTCGCCGCCGTCAACGACGCGGTCGTCGCCGCGCGCCTCGGCGGGCAGGTGACGTTCGTCAACGACCACGCGCGTGAGTGGTTTGGCCTCGGCAGCAGCGAGCCCGATTTGAGCCTGCTGGCACAGCGGGTGGAGCGCGCCGATGCCTTTTTGGAGCTGTTCGCCGCCGAGGGCAAGGCCAGTCTGTCGATTGCGGGCCGTGAGGTCGAGGCCACCTCTCACCGGGTCGCCGACGGCGACGACGTGACGTTCGTCGTCGTCCTGCGGGAGAAGCCGCCCCTGCCCACCCTCGACCGGGCCGACCGGGGCTCGGGCCGTGCCATGCAGATCATCAGCGAGGTGGCGCGGTCGATCAATGCCTCGCTGGAGTACGAGCCGACCATTCAGGCCGTGCTGGAGGGCACGGCTCGCCTGCTTGACTTCGACGCAGCGCAGGTCTATCTGTGGGACACCGAACGTGAGGCGCTGCGAGCGGTCGGGCGCATTGACGCGGCAGGCTACGAGTCGATCCCGCCGGAGGAAGCCCCCACCTACCGGCGCGACCAGGGCTTCCCCGGCTGGGTGGCCCGCAAACGCCAGCCCCTGCTGATCAGGGACATCCGCCGCTCCGACCACCTGGCCCGCACCGGTCCGCTCTCCGACCCGCGCGTCGGCAGCTACCTGGCCGTGCCGCTCACCGTGAACAACCGCTTCCTCGGCGCGCTGGAGGTCACCGCGCACGTCGCCGAGGCCTTCGACGAGGAAGATCAGGCGCTGCTCGTGATGGTCGCCGAGCAGGCCGCGCTTGCCATCGACAACGCCCGCGCCTACGCTGAGCAGGCCGGGCGCGTGGCGGAACTGGCAGGGCTTCAGCACATTGCCGCGTCGATCCGCGTGCTGCAGGACCCGGAGCGGCTGTTCGCGCAGCTTGGGCAGCGCATCGCCGAGTTGATGGGCACCGAGATAGCGGGCGTGCTGCTCTACGACCGCGAGCAGCAGCGGCTTGTCGCGAAGCGCCCCTTCCACGGGATGCTCGACCCGATTGCCGCCCGCTACGTCATCCCGCTCGACCGGGGCAGCCCGGCCCGCAGCATGTGGGAGGACGTGTCGTACTGGTTCAGCAACGACGTGCTCTCCGACTCAATCGTGCAGGAGCTGGCGCTCGGCGAGATCGTCGAGATGTCCGGCACGCGCACGGTGGCGATGGCCGTGATGACCGTCGGCGAGGAGCGCAGCGGCGTGCTGCAGGTGGCGAACAAGATCGACGGCACGCCGTTCACAATGGAGGACATCCGCCTGCTGCAAACATACGCGGGCCAGGCGGCGATTGTCGTCGAGAGCGCGCGGCTGTACGAGCAGGAGCAGAGCCGCGTCGCCGAGCTTCAGGGCCTCCAGCAGATCGTGCAGGCGATGAGCGCCTTCACGCAGCCGGAGGAGCTTTACGCGCAGCTCACCCGCCGCATCGCCGAACTGCTCGGCGTGGGCGTGTGCGGCATCCTGCTGCACGACCCGGACAGCGAGCGGCTGGTCGCGCGGGTGCCCTTCTACGGCATGAGCGACGAGCTTGCCGCCGGGTACAGCATCCAGGTGAGGCGCGGGCTGGCCCGCGAAGTCTGGCGCGAGCGCGACCTGTACCTCTCGAACAGCGTCTTTGCCGACGAAACCATCGACCTGATGGGCCTGCGCGACCTCGCCCGCAGCGCCGGCCTGCGCACCGTGCTGCTCGCCCCGCTGAGCGCGGGCGGTCGCCGCTTCGGCATGCTGCAGGTGTCGAACAAGCTGGACGGCACCGAGTTCGATGAGGGCGACGAGCGGCTGGTCAGGATTTTCGCCGGGCAGGCCGCCGCGCTTGTGGACAACGCCCGTCTCTACCAGGACACCGACGCTACGATGCGCCAGCGCGCCGCCGAGTTGCGCGCCGTCTCCCGCGTGAGCCACACGCTGAACGCCACGCTGGAGCTTGAGCAGGTGCTTGAGGCTATCGCCGCCGAGGCAAAGCTGGCCGACGGCGCGCGCTGGTGCCGCCTGGCGATGTTCGAGCCGGAGATGAGCTTCGGCGCGGAGTTCGGCGCGTCGGGGCGGCTGCTGGAGCAGGCCTGCGCCCAGAGCGGTGAGACGCTCGTCATCCCCGATTTTGACCGCCAGAGCCAGTTCGCCCCGCCGGTTGCCGGGGCGCGTTCCGCGCTGCTCGTGCCGATCCGCTTCGAGGATCGGGTAGTCGGTGTGATCAGCCTGTACGGGGACCGGCCACGCGCGCTGGGCGACAGCGCCGCCGAGTTTGTGCAGGCGCTGGCCTCGCAGGCCACCAGCGCCGTGACGAACGCCACCCGCCATGAGGAGCAGGTTCGCCGCGCCGAACAACTCGCCAAGAGCCTGAAAGACCTTGAGCTAAGCTACGCCGAGCTCGACAAGATGTCGCAGGAGATGATCCGCAAGGATGTCGAGCTCTCCCAGGCCAACGAGCTTCTCAACACCCGCGCCGCCCGCCTGCTCGCCCTGCACCGCGTCATGGAGAGCGTGGACAGCACCCGCCACCCCGACGAGGTGCTCCGCAGCATTGCGGACTCGGTCGTCGCCGAGATGGACGTCGACCAGTGCCTGATCATGCTGGCGGACGACAGCGTCGAGGGCGGGCTGCGGCTGGCCGCCGCCGCGGGCGACCTGCCCGCCGGTTTCGACAGCGCCACCCTGCTCGCCGAGCGCGAGCCGCTTGACGCTGTGCTGGAGCAGCAGCAGCCGGTGATCTACACACCGGGCGGCAAGGCAGGCAGCGGACCCGCCCGGCTTGCCAGCGCCCTCGGTGCGAGCACGTTCATCGCGCTGCCGCTGCCGCTTGACAGCAGCGGGGTGATGCTGCTCGCCAGCACCATGCCCGGCGCAGCCTTCGACGAGGAGGACGGCGACCTGTTCGCGCTGCTTGCCAGCCAGGCTGCCGTCGAGGTGGAGAACGCGCGGCTGTACAAGACCATTCAGGATGAGGCCGCCGCCGCTGCCGCCGACCGCGACCGTCTCCAGCAGCTTCACCTGATTACCACCGCCCTGCAGCAGGCCCGCTCCCTGCGAGACCGGCTTCTCATCATCGCGCGCGGCATGCGCTCCATCGGCTGGGGCAAGGTCGCGGTGATGCTGCTTGACAAACAGGGCAACACCGCCGAGATGGTGACGGCAGGCTACACAGAGGACGAAGAAGCGGCGCTGCCCGCCAGCCTGCTCCCCGGCACGATCTGGGCGCACCGCTTCGACGACCCCGAGTTCGCCGCGCTGGCAATGGGCTCGGGCTACTACCTGCGCCACGACCATCCCTGGGTGCGCAAGCACCTGCCCGGCAGCAGCACGGTCGAGGTCGAGCCGGGGCGCTGGCACCCCGACGACCAGTTCTACCTGCCGATGTACGCCGGCACCGAGATCATCGGTGTGATCAACCTGCGCGACCCTGCCGACGGCGTGCGCCCGACGCTCGACAGCCTGCGCCCCATCGAACTGTTCGTGCAGCAGGCCACCTCCGCGCTGGAGAACACCCGCCTCTACCACGAGACGCTCGCGCTCCAGAGCTACAACGAAGCCGTCGTCCAGTCCATCCAGCAGGGCATCATCGTGACGGACTCGAGCGGCGTGGTCGAGACGGTCAACACCTTCGCGCGGAACCGCTACGGCTGGGGCGACGACCTCGTCGGGCGGGCGCTGGCCGAGCCGGACCTGCCGCTCGCGCCGCTGCAGCTTGCTCCCGACGTCGCCGAGGTGCTGGAAACGGGCCGCCCCGTTGAGCGGACCGGTGTGCAGATAGCCGCAGGCGGCGAGGTCTACCATCTCAACGTGATGGTCTACCCGCGCTTCGATGACGAGCGCACGGTGACCGGCGCGGTCATCCTGCTGGAGGACATCTCGCAGCGCGCCCGCCTTGAGGCGGACATTGCGCTCCGCGCCCGGCAGCTTGCCGCGCTGAACGACATCTCGCGCAGCGTAACCGCCGCGCTCAGCGTGGAGGAGGTCATCCAGACTGCGCTTGCCGAGGCCGGTTCGGTCGTCAGCTTTGACCGCGCCGAGCTGTGGCGGCGTGTGGGCGACGAGGCCACGCGCTTCGTGCTGGCGGGCGCGCACGGCGAGGGTGACGCCAGGACCGGCGCGACGGTTGACATCACGCGCGTGCCGCAGTTCGAGCAGATCGCACAGGAGCACGCCCCGCTGATCACCGACATCGGCCCGTCTGCGCGAAGCTGGATGGGCGTGCCGATGCTCGCAGGCGGCGAGATGCTCGGCATCCTCGTGTTCCAGAAGCGGGAGGCGCACGCCTACGCCCCCGCCGACGGGCAGGTCGCTGCCGCGCTCGCCAACCAGGTTGCCGTCGCGCTGGAGAACGCGCGGCTGTTCGAGGAGGCGCAGGACCGCGCCGCCGCGCTCCAGTCGCGCAGCCAGCGCCTTGCGCTGCTCAACCGCGTCTCGTCCACGCTGGCCGGCTCGCTGGACCAGAACAGCATCCTGCAGACCGCCATCGACGAGATGGTGCAGGCCACCGGCGCGGACCAGGGCGGCGTGATCCTTTTCGACGAAGTGCAGGCGATCGGGCGGCTGGAACTGCAATCGCCCTCCAACCCCGATGGCTCGGTGGACAACATGCAGGTGACGCTGGAAAACAACCCCGTCATCCTGCACCTGCTCCAGACGCGCGCCCCGCTGGTGATTGACGACGTGCAGCACGACGAGCGGGTCAGGGCGATGCGCGACGCGCTCGAACAGCGCGGCGTGAAGTCCACCGTGCTCATCCCGCTGATCCTCGCTAACACGCTGATCGGCATCCTGACGGTGGACTCGACGCGCGAGCGCCGCCGCTTCGAGCCGGAGCACGTCGAGCTTCTCCAGACGATCACCAACCAGGTGGCGATCTCGGTACAGAACGCGCAGCTTTTCGAGGAGACAGTCGCCCGCCAGCGCGAGCTGAGCATCCTGTCTGATGCAAGCCGCGACATGGCATCCTCGCTCGACCTGTACACCGTCGCGGACATCGCCGCCGACTACTTCCTGCGCTCGCTTGATATTGCGGGTTGCGCGATCTCGACGCTCGACACCAACGGCGACCTGATCACGCTGGTCGAAAAGACCCGCGACGCGCGAGCGCCGCTGCCCGGCCTGCGCCGCAACCTGATCAACCTGCCTGCCATGCGGCGCGTCGTCTCCGAGCGCAAGGGCATGACGATCCGCGCCGCTACTGCCGAGCTTGGCTCCAGCCAGGTAACGTGGATGCGGCGGCGCGGTATCACGTCGATGCTGGTGCTGCCGCTCCTGTCTCGCGGGGACGTCGTCGGGCTGGTCGAACTGTGGTACCGCGACCCGAACCGCCGCTTTGAGGACCGCGACACGCGCACCGCCCGCGCGCTGGCCGCCTCCGTCGCCACGGCGCTGGAGAACGCCCGCCTGCACGACCAGACCGAGGCGCGGCTTGTCGAACTCAGCGCACTGAATGAGATCAGCCGCGCGCTGACGCAGATCATCTCCATCGACGACCTGTACCACCTGCTGCCGCCGCAGCTTGACCGGGTGCTCGGTATCCGCTCGCTGACCATTGCCCTGCGCGACCCGGCCACCGGGCAGATCGCCTTCCCGCTCGACGTGGTGGACGGCGAGCCGCGCACCGGCGCGTCGGCAGGCTACAGCCGCGACCTGTACAACCACGTGATCGACTCCGGGCAGCCCCTGCTGACCCGCCGCAGCGCTGCCGTCGAGATCGCGGAGCTTGGCTTCGAGCACAACGAGCCGGGCCTGAAGTCGCTGCTGGCGGTGCCGTTCACCAGCGGCATGATCGCCGGGGTGCTGGCCGTAAAGGACTTCGAGCGTGAGGGCGCGTTCGGCGAGTCGAGCCTGCGCGTGCTCAACCCGCTCGCCACGCAGGTGGCCGTCGCCATCGAGAACGCGCGCCTGTACAAAGAGCTTGAGGACCGGCTCTCCGAGACGACGACGCTGCAGGAAGTCTCGCGGGTGGTCAACTCCGCGCTCGACCTGCAGCAGATCTTCGAGCGCGTCGTGCGCGAGCTGGCACAGGCCTTCCACTACCCGCTGATCGGGCTGTATACGCTGGAAGGCTCGCACCTGTCGCTGCAGGCCAGCCACGGCTACGGTCAGGCCGCCGCGCACGTGGCCCGACCGCTGGTCGGCAAGGGCATCGTCGGGCGTGCCGCCGCTACCGGCGAGCCGATCTTCCTGCGCGATGTCGCCAACAGCACGGACGAACTGCCCTCGCACCCCTGGGTGCGCAGCGAGATCGCCGTGCCCATCATCGCCGATGACAGGGTGCTCGGCGTGCTGACCGTCGCCGCCGGGGACGACGACCCGCTCGACGACAACGACCTGGCGCTCATGCGCACCTTCGCCGCGCAGGTCGCGACGGCCATGTCGAACGCCAACCTCTACGAGCAGATGGTCAAGCTCTCTGCTGAGCTGGAGCAGCGCGTCGAGGAGCGCACGCGAGAACTGCGCGAGGAGCGCGACCGCATCGACACGCTGTACCGCATCGCGGTGGAGCTGACCGCCAGCCTCGACCTCGACATGGTGCTCAGCCGCGCGATGGACCTCGTCGGCGAGGCGGTCGGCGCGGACACCGGCGTGCTGTTCCTGGTCGATCCGCACTCCGACCTGCTGATCCACCGCGCCTCGATGCAGACGAGCGGCCCGCTCCCGCCGGGTGGTCGCCGTATCGAACTGCGCACCGACGAAGGGCTGGCGGGCTGGGTGCTCCAGCACCGCGAGTCCGTCCTGATAGACGACGTCCAGACCGACCCGCGCTGGGTCAAGATCCCCGGCACGGAAACGCGCCGCTCGCTGATCGGCGCGCCGCTCATCGCCAACGATGTGGTGCTGGGCTGCATCTTCTTCAACAGCGATACGCCCGGCGCGTTCAACGAGGGGCATCTGCGGCTTGTTGAAGCCGCCGCCAACCAGGTCGCGGGCAGCATCAACAACGCCGAGCTTTACCGCATGATCCGCGAGCAGGCGGAGCGCCTCGGCGTGATGCTCCGCAGCCAGCAGACCGAAGCGGCCAAGAGCCAGGCCATCCTCGAGTCCGTCGCCGACGGTGTGATGGTGACCGACCAGACGGGCGAGATCATCCTGTTCAACGCGGCGGCGGAGCGCACCCTCGGGCTGACGCGTGAGCAGGCGCTCGGGCGGCCTGCCTCCGAGTTGAGCGGCCTGTACGGTGCGGGCGCGGAAACCTGGGCGCAGACCATCGAGCGCTGGCGCGCCGACCCGCTCTCCTACACCGGCGAGTTCCTCTCCGAGCAGATCGAGGTCGAGGACCGCATTATCTCGGTACACGTGTCGCCGGTGCTGCACGGTCGTGAATACCTGGGGCTGGTATCGGTCTTCCGCGACATCACGCGCGAGGTCATGGCGGACCGCATCAAGAGCGAGTTCGTCGCCCGGGTGTCGCACGAACTGCGCACGCCGATGACGAGCATCAAGGGCTATGCCGACCTGCTGCTCATGGGCGCGGCGGGCGAGGTGACCGCCGAGCAGCGCCGCTTCCTCGAAACCATCAAGAACAACGCCGACCGCCTCAGCCTGCTCGTAAACGACCTGCTCGACATCTCGCGCATCGAGCAGGGGCGCATTGAACTGGACATCCAGCCGATAGACCTGCGCGAGTTGATGCGCGACGTGCTCGACACCTTCGAGGGGCGCATGAACCAGGAGGGCCGCAACCTGACGCTCCAGGCCGAGTTCGACGACGACCTCCCAACCATCGAGGCGGACTACGGGCGCATCACGCAGGTGGTGACGAACCTCGTCGGCAACGCCTACCAGTACACCCCGGACGAGGGGCGCGTCACCGTGCGCGTCTCACGCGAGGACGGCGGCGTGCAGATCGACGTGGAGGACACCGGCATCGGCATCCCGGCGGCAGACCTGGATCGTATCTTCGAGCGCTTCTACCGGGGCGAGAGCCACCCCATTGTCTTCGGCACGGCGGGCACCGGCCTTGGCCTGTCCATCGTGCAGCAGATCGTCGAGATGCACCACGGGCGCGTCTGGGTAGAGAGCGAGGAAGGCGCGGGCAGCACCTTCCACGTATGGCTGCCGACCGTCTTTGAGGGCGTCGTCCCGCAGATCCCTTACATCCGCTAACCGCAATTTGATCCGAGCACGAGGAGAGTGAACCTCGCCATGCACAGAATACTCATCGCAGAGGACGAGCCCGACATCCGCGACCTGATCGCCCTGACCCTGCGCTTCGGGGGCTTCGAGGTGATCACCGCCATCAACGGCGTGGAAGCGGTCGAGAAGGCAAAGAGCGAGGTTCCTGACCTGATCCTGCTCGACGTGCGGATGCCGCGCATGACGGGTTACGAGGCGTGCGCGGCGATCAAGGCGGATGAAACCACCGCGCACATCCCGCTCGTGTTCCTGTCGGCGAAGGGCCAGCAGGACGAGGTGCGGAGCGGGCTGAAGGTCGGCGCGGTGGATTACATCCTCAAGCCGTTCGCGCCGGACGTGCTGATCAAGCGCGTGAAAGAACTTCTGGCAAGCCCCACCGATG